>Ga0315913_1005299_pt1 | contig 15665 bp, 8 predicted proteins | sample MpolsnodulesMG_FD_207736 | JGI IMG/M metagenome (GOLD analysis project Ga0315913, IMG submission 207736) | Medicago polymorpha root nodule microbial communities from Los Angeles, California, United States - small nodules | ecosystem: Host-associated > Plants > Roots > Nodule | place: USA... | reverse complement strand
TACTAAAAAGGGAAATTATATAGTAATTATTGCATTGAAAACTGTGTAATTAATCCATAAATAAGTCAACAAAGTTTCCTTTTATGGTAATAAATTCCTTTTTTTGTATGCTTAACCAGTGCCCCGGAGGCACCGGTTAGCATGACCCATTAAATATTAATGAGGCAAACAAGTGCTTAACCCAGCAACAGATCTAGGATAGGATCTTAACATGCTTTTATAATTTGAGCTCATGGTCTAACTCATTCCTAGAAAATTGGCTTTTAAAATGAGTGAGGACCACTCAGGCCTTGTAAGTAATATGAAGGCTCTATCTATAGACAATGTGGGACAAAACCTACCCCCTTAAACCCAGTACACTAAGGGTGTCGTATTGATGCAATGAAGACAGAGAAATGTCCAAATTATAGACTGCAAGGGTGGCCGCAATTAAGAAGGACTATCCAACAAAGTTCATCCTATTGAGAACACAACACCAGGCCACAAACCAAAATTGAAAACTGATGAACAAACTCACAAATCACAAGATAAATTCACAACTCAGCATACAAAAAGAGCATAAAAGTTCAAAATCAACGGACAAATTAGAAAACCACAATGTTCAAAATTACTAGAGAGGGAAGGATAGTGTGATTGGCTCCCCCTTGTTGGAGCTGGATTTAGCTCCGTAGAGCTAAGTGAGCTGGGTTTATAACAAGTTAGCAATGCTGGATTTGTTCATAGTTTTTGGTTCCTGATTTCGTTTATGCTAAGAGCTTTGGAACTGAGATTCAAGGCAATACTGTTCACCTCCTTTGCAAATGGATTCAAATTAGAATGTTAGACGCATATACAGAGTCGGGTGTTAGAGCTGTGAGGTTAATGTGTTGTCCACAATAAGACAATCATTTAATTGTCGCATTTTGGGTTTTTGACACAACATTCAAACATTGTCATTTTAGGCATGTAAAGGAAAAATAATTGGTGTTTTGAAGGATCTATCAATCATCCTCAAACTAGTGAAATGTAAATCTATACAAGTATATGTAAATCTACCCAAGTTCACATAGAAATTAGTTTGTAAGCAAGTCAACTTGCTTTTGATACTTGGTCATAAACTCATGACTCTATATGAGTTAGTATGATTCTGAGATACCTAGAGAGTTTGACAACCATGACTTTTGTAAATCCAATTTGTTGCGGCAAACCCTATGGATAACCATGAATTTAGCTCCGTTCAAGTGGTACGGACGTAGTTAACAAGTTCACCATAATCTCTTGTATGTAGTATCATATACATTGGATGATGAGTACAGGGATTAGTTTTGCAGTTTGCAGGGTTTCATAGAGAACCCAGTCATTACAAATATGGGCAAGGGTGGTGTTTGGGAAGAGAGGTCATAGTTCAAATATGTTTCTGATAGAAACTGGTACCAAAGTACAAATTAATATTAATATTCCAATAGATTCCTAAGAAATTCGAGAGTATCTCTCCCTTCCTAAATGTTCGAGAATTGGGTCTCTCCCACCCAATCCTTTACCAGCTAACAGAATCCCCCCTTTCCCTTGTCCCAAAACCTCCCTATTTAAAACACAAATACATAACTGCCACACATAACCATAACTGTCCGAATTAAAAAAATATGTAACTGCCCTCCTAATTAAAATATAATATAGCATAACTGCCTTATTTACTCAGAACCGTCCAACAGTTTCTTTTTTTTCAGGAAAGGTCATAGTGCAAATATGCTGTACACTACAAAAATAAAAAATATTATGGAACCCTTTTGCTGTTGCATGTTTTTTTTCTATAAAGATAAAACTATAAGGGTAATCGTTCATCACTTGCACATGCTAAGGCACATCATTACATATATGATGAGAGATTGTGGTATAAACAGTGCATTCAAAGTCCATAAGGGTTACATAGATTAATAAGAGCCATCTGGAAGGAAGATTTTCTGAAGGGCACTGATGGATTGTGATTACATTTGTTTTGACCAGCCTAAGTATGAGAGTCTATGTGGAAATTAATAGAACTCACAAGTTCAAGGTAATGGAACTGTATATTATTTATTTATGAAAAAGTTGGGTTCAGAGCCTCTACAGACAGAAAATGGTAAACCAGAGTCAGATATTTTCTCCCGACAGAATTATCCACAAAATGCAAGAACAACCCCAACACCTATTATCAGTCCCCAAAAGAATCTGTTGACAGCTCACTAACTAACTCACAGATTTCTCTTCTGCCCCACCCTTCATTTCCTCGAGTAAACCTTGCTGATGGTGGGGCTCTTTCGTATTGTCTCTATAATGGGCTCATTCTAAGTAAACAGCCTCAGGTGTCCTATCAGAAATGATTGTCAAATGTCCGGTTTATTGTCAAGGGAAGATGCTTCTATGTATACTTCTGCTATGATAAATAAGACCGATAAAGATTGAGAGGATAACTTACACAGAACTTTCAAGGGTGAAGCTGATCCCCCAACATTTCAAATTCTTAGAAGCTTAATTTCCTACTGAGAATCCTTTAAAGAAAAATTGTAATGAATAGGGGGAAAATCTATCCGGTTGATAGATAGTTCATGAGAGAACTGGTCCAAAATTGAATATTTGTTTCTATTTTTGTAAAAAAAATTAAATCTTGCTAAGAATAATTTTTTCTGAATATATGTTCAATATCAAGCTTCAAAGGCTTACATATGCCATATGGTCTGATATCATTTTGTTCTTATTCAAAATTCTACCTAACTAATTTTTTGGTTACAATATCTTTCAATGACTGAAAGAATTGTAGAAAACCGATCCTAAGGATAGGATTGAGAGGAAGAGATAACCGTTTAAAAAGTCAATTGTATTGAAAATAATGAATTTCTGTTATAAATACAGTTAGAGAGAAACTATTTATAGGCTAATCTAAGGACTGACTATGACTAACTGACAGCTGTCAGTAAGCCTGTTAAAACTGGTGTAACTAATTGGAGTAGCTATACTCTAAATATGCGATCCATATTCCCTGCATTTAAGAAACACGCAATTAAATGCATTAATTGATCTTGGCCATTGTTGGCTCACTTTAAACCTTCACCAAATCATCTTTAAATAATCTACAATGTTTGGTCAATTTGAGATCAAACGACCAAGACCAATAAATGCGTCACATGGTGGAATCCAAATCCCTAAAACAGACTAATCCAGTTTCTAAAACATTGCTACAAGACACAACAAGAGACCTCTTATATTCCAAACAGACATTTGAATACTGTACTTATTTTGTCCACAGGCCCTCATAATTATGGTAAAACCAAGAGATAAATATCCAATTATTTTTTCAAGAACTATTTGGAACTCACCTTTCTTATGTCAGCCTCTGACACACATGTCATATGTGGTGGAAGCTCCTCCTTTCCCAAATCCTAAATCAATGATAAGAATACAATATTAAGACTCTTTTGAGAAGCATGTAATCATAGTCAAATGATTTAAAAACAATCAAGAACATGTCATACCAGCTCTCCAATTAAGACAACATTTTCCCCACGAATTACATAAAGGCCTAAAGGGACATCACAATAAAGATCACCGACAATCACTCGTTCACACGCACCTTCTAGAACGACATTAGCTGTAAACGGTCACCACGTCAAATTGTCAGTTAATATTAAACAGAAATAACAATAAAGAGAATAACAGAACCTTCACAAAGAAGAATGCAAGTAGAATTGGTAGTTACCAAATTGATCAAATGAGCGTAATAAACCCAAAAGTTTTCGCCCATCTCGCAACAGGACAAGAAGTTTTTCTGCAAAAAGCATAATATAATTTATAATAAATTTTTTACACTACATCACCATATCTCATTATTTGCTCCAATGATTTCAACCTCTACTTAACCAAATTAAATACATAAGAACTAATAAAGTCACAACTAAATTGCTACATAAAAGCATGCAAACTATAGCAACATTAAAAAAGAAGACAATGATTGACTTCAAACATTTTCATGTGATAGGAACAAGGAAAAAGTCAAATAGTTTAATTCAAGATGCAGTGATCTAAAGCACTATTAGTTAAAAAACACAAAAACACCCTATACATGAAGTCTCCACCAAAGAAAAAAACACAACACTCAGCATTTACAGCAAGAAATTGTAAACATAACTTCTTCCATTTTATAAACCGGTATGTGCTCACTGATGAGGGATTACAGAAGAATTAACTTTACATGAGAATTCTACGGTAAGGAGCTGTTATCTCTATCCCTGCCTGGCTTACCTCATCATCCTATCTTCATATACATGTATGTCTACTACTAGTTCTCATGAATAGCAAAATTTTCTCTGTAGGTTATTAGTTTATAAAATTCATTTTTTTGCATCCATCCAACAACAATTGATATACAAATCCCCCAGAAAAAAAACATCGAAATTGAAAACAAATTTCTCTCGTCCTATGAAGCACGGACACTCCTCGGATTAAGTGTGTCCCAGGGTCGGACATGTGACATGACACCGACACGTATAATTACACGGAATTATGTGATTTTGTAAAATTATTAGCGGTGTCGGTATCTGTGTCGTGTCCGGTGTCCGTATTGTCAAAAAAGACATACATGTGAACAAAAACACATTGAAGCACCAACACTTCTAATCAAAGACGTATCCCGTGTCCGACATGTGCCAATGTCACCGACATCTGTGATTGCATTTAATTATGTTATTTTCTTAAATTATTATCGATGTCGGCGTGTTGGTGCTTCATAAAAAAAACATGAGAGAGAGAGAGAGAGATTACTGTCAAGATATGTAGCAAGAGAAGTAGAGAGCAAAAGCTCATCAGGTGCAGCCCAAGACATTGAGAGCCAATTCTTCTACAAAACCTGAAAAAGCAACAAACTTTAATCCAAACCCTTCTCCAAATTCAATTTCAGTCCAACCCCACAATCTCAAACACAAAAACTTCACACATTATCAAATTTTTTCACTAAAACCCAAAATTTCTTCAAGAAAAAATAAACCCACAATTCAAAAATCAAAACTTTAACAAAAAACAAAGACAACCCACAATTTTATTTCAATGGAAAAGGAGAAAGAACAAAAGGGTTAATTCAAAAGCGTTTAACATGTTAAAGGGGTGAAATTGAACCTTTTCGATCGGTGAATTAGGTGAAAGAAAGATTGTGTACTTTCTCTGTCTGTTTGAAGAGTGAGAGTGTGAAATCAAAGCTTATTGTTGTTGCACTCTTCTCACTCACTCACTCTTAGTTTGACCTTTCAGAACTATGAGATTCACCAGTTTGGTTTGGATTGGAAACTTGGCACATATTTGATTATTTTTATTTTTGTGTGTATAGCCATTTTTGGTAAGAAATTGGTAAGTCAAAAACATATCTTTTTTTTAATGAAATAACCAAAAATATATCTACAAATTATAAATTTTGGTCTATATATGTAAATAAAAATCCAATAAAATAAAGTCATTAAATGATATCAAATCGAATTAGTAAATCTTTTGAGATGAGTTTTGCCAACGTTGCAATCTTATCCGGCTCGAAGAATTAATCCACTTTGAATTACGTGATAACATTATCGGTTTACACCAAAACAATTAAATCGGTAAAAAAAAAAGTGGTTGATTTGAATGGAAAAAGACCTAGACATTTTAGGGGGAAATTCTTTGTGGTCTAAAGTTTATTTGGAAAGTTAGATTTGAAAATAAAACTAGACTCTAACTCGTGCGATGCAAGGTTTTTTCGTTGTGATAGACTGCAATTCATATGTATTTTAAATTCAGTAACATATTTAACTATGATCACTATTATTGTGAACAATAAAAGAAAAGAGGAAAAATGGTCAATTCATAGAATTTGGAAAGAAGGAAAAGAATCTAAAAATCATGACGGATCTTCTGGTAACTTAGAATTATGTATTTCAATATAAGTAATGGAGTTCGTGCAACCAAAGTTTGTTTGAACCAATATTTACAAACAAAAAGATGATAAATGACAGTTTATGAAAAGTAGAAAAAGTGGGATAAGAAGTGGGGCGTGCAACCAAAGTACAACATTAACACACCATAACTATTTAATTTCAACTAATCAAAATAATAATTGTTTTAAGAACCAAAAACAAGGATAACAGGGGGGCAACAAAAATATGTTTGGCTTAATGGTAAAAACTGTGATGGGTGACCATTTATAACTGGGTTCAACTTCCTGTAATGTTTCATCTGTAACTTCACCTTCATCGTCTGTTATCAAAATCTTTAAGCTTAATTTATATATATAAAAAACTATCAAAATTTATAACTAAAAGAAATGCTTTTGCTCTTTAATATTTTAATTTACAATAATCTTATTTATATATATTGAGTCTACATGATATACGTGAGTACTCGATGTATGGATATTTTCTTATAAATTGGTCACACAATCTCATTAACATTCCATTAGAAGCAAATAACTTCAAATGTGACTATAGTCATTAAACCTTAAAAAGAAATGTAAATGAAAATCGGAAGAAAATTAACACATGACTTAATTTCTTTATGGAGTAACACTTAACTTTAAAGTGATAATTTTTTTTTTTTTAACAACTTTAAATTAATAATCTTAACATATATAACCAAAAAATTATTGAGATACAATTACAACTAAAAGGAGAAAATTATTGTAGCAAGAAATTACTGTTTATTTGTTTATTTAAATATATTACCTTGTCATCAAGCAAAAGCATTTTCCTTTGAGGAGTTGATGGATCCAAAATTTATGGTGAATTTATAGGAGAACGAGAATTTGAAAGTGAATTGTTCTTAATGAAAATGCACCCACGATGATTGGAGTGGTAGCTATTTTCAAGAATTTATGTGAAACCACCCACTACATATTAGTTAGGGTTGGAGTGGTACCTATTTTCAAGCATCAACAAATGCAAGTTTTCAGGTTTAAGAAAGAAAAAAAAAAAACCACCTAAAACACGTTTTAAGGATATAACAATGCATTGAGCTGGAGGATAAATCATATTTTAAAGATATGATTTAGTGGAAGCAAGTGAAAGAAACAGTTATGTTTGCTAAAAGAACAGAATAGTTATATTCTCACAACTAAGTGGTATTTATATAGGTAACTGGTAAGTTGAATTTGGAAGTTTTAAATGTGAATGACCATAGTCTTCTATTGGTAATAATTACTATTCATTGCAGCCATAAAAGCAATTACTGCATAATGCTTTGTAATGCATTATGACGTTTCCAATTCCAAAAGCTGTTAGTGTCAATCATAAATACCAATAGTTGACATTTTGGCGTGGACATTGGTTTAGTGTTTTACCATCTATTCATGACCTGAATTTTCGATTAGCAATAATGAGCAATAAGTTTCTTTTATTCACAATGAAATATCATTAAGTTTCATAAATATTTGAAATTTGACTTGTTAGATGGATGACAGTCAATTTTCAATTCGATTAACAATAACTACGTGGTAATTTTTCTTTAATTCTTCATGAAATATTATCAAGTTCCATAAATATCATTTTTTTTTCTTTTATTTGATTAGCATTACTAACCTCTTCTATTTCGTATGAGCAATACGTTTCTTTTATTAACAATGAAACATCATTAAGTTTCATAAATATTTGAAATTTGACTTGGTACGTGGATGACAGTCAAATTCAAATTCGATTAGCAATAACTACGTGATAATTTTCCTTTTATTCTTTATGAAATATCATTAAGTTCCATAAATATCATTACTTTTTTCTTCACCAAACGAATTAATTGAGATGACTTTATATATACTAACAATACTCCTATTTTGCACAATTAACGTTTCTCTTTAAAAAGACATCTTTGCACGTAAATGTGAGTGTCAAAATAATATTCTCCTTTATTAATGTTGATTAACATTAATACATGAAAGGTTATGACGTCTACGGCTGAGATGAAGGGAGTGGTTGACTTAGTTGATTAACATTAATTACGTATTAGGGAAGGAAAATGAGAATGATTAGCACTGTTTTCAATTGTCATTATGATATTTTCTGAATGAGAGAGAAAATGAGGAGTTTGAAAATAAAGTTTGAATCAACGGTTGTGATTAAGTGTGTGGTTGGGAGATTAGATTAGCAATAATTACTTGCTTAGGAGGAAAAATGCAAGGAATTAGGGCAAACATGTCAGCTCATCAAGTCTAGCTTTTCTAATAAAGGATTATGATAAATAGGATATAGCTAGCTAATAGCATTAGAATCTTTCTAAAACCAACCAAGTTGCTTGGGCTGCGGTGGCAAGGAGCTCCTTCCAAGGACGTACCCATGGAATACCGAGTTCGATTCCCAGGGGGAACAACGCTTGGCCAGTGCGCATTCCTCTACGCACGAGCCGGATTAGTCGTCTCTTACTAAAACCACAACAGGTGGAATACGTGGGAAGTTCGATGATTGAAATCACAACCCCTACACGTATAATGTAATATCTCTAAACCTCTACCAGGTAAGCTTACGGGAACCACTAATTCTATTTTTAAGGGTAAATAAGTAAATATTTGTTTACTTAAATATTACAAATATTTCTTAACATGATTGAAAACATGAAGGTATGTCATATTGTTGTAGACTTATTTGTATATTTGTTTTGTTTCAAATCATAGCAAAGAAAAGATATACAACATTAATCTATACCTTTTGTTAGAACAGAATCTTCAATATTTTTATAATAAATCGAAATCGATGGATGTTACAATATTAGTGGTGAGTAGTGAGCACCGATTTTCATTAAAAACTAAACAACCTAATTTTACAAGAGGGATGAGGGTGCCGCTAATTGTTACAATGACTTAGTCGTGAATGGAAATAATTCGTAATTTGGAGAAGTGAAGTTGTAAATCCAAATCTGTTCCATAACTTTCGTTGGATTAAAATGTGTAAGATTTTCTTTTCCAACCATCCGATCTTTTCGCTTGTCTTACAACATTTCAGATTATATATCTCGAATATTATAAAATCACGGTTAAAAACACCCTCAAACACCCTATAACATTTCGAATTTCATAATCTGAATCAGGTGAGAAGGATAAGAAAATAAACACTCTTGTTTATAGGCAACTTTAGTTCACCAAAAACGTCTATGTTTGAAATTAATGAACTATATCAATTAATAAAAATCAGATCCAATATCCCAACTCTCCATAAAATCAAGACCTACCTTTTTGAAGTGAACAATAAGCTCTATTGTAAATCCTTTCTAGATAGTAAAACTAACCTTTTTGAAGACTGCACTCGTACATAGACCTAGGCTTTGTTTGTTGTATACTTCTCTTGTTCCAATTTCTGACAAAGAAGATTACATTAATTTTATTTATTTTAAGATTCATTGTTTTTGTTATATTAGGATGTATTTTTCCGGTATTGATGGTTATGTACATAATATTAATATTTGTGTTATATGTATAGTATTTATCAGAAGTTAGCTCAAAAGTAATAAAAGAAAAAAGATAACTCATAACCTTTAATTTATTAAATAAACTGTTAGTATCTACCTACAATATAAAATTAATAAATCCTAGGTACCTAAGTTGAAAAAGTGTTTAGAATAAAAATAATGAGCATGTGCATGTAAACAAAAAAATTTCCTTATTCTTAAAAAAAATTTCCTTATAAATATATAAAAATGATTAAAATAAATAAATTAATGGATAATTATCTAAATTTTTCTCTATCAATTTTTTATTTAAAAATGAATAAATTAATTATTAAATTTGACAAAAGCTATGCTAATACAAATATGAATTAAAATGAAATTTAATGAAGGAGAAAACTGAGAAACGATTAAATAGTGAGAATCAAAGACAAAACTTATGTGAATTTTCTTATGTGTTTTTGTATGGTTCTTATCTAGAAATACATTTTTTGTGACTATAAAAATGTTTATGAAAATTGTGAATTTGAAGAAGTCATGAGTAAGTTTAGTTAGGAACCATACAAAAAACACCTATGGAAATGCACCTAGGTTTTTTTCTATAATTAAAAATAAGGATAAAACTAAGCTGCATTTTCTTGAATGTTTTTCATGTGGTTCTTCACATAAAACACTTATAACTACTTGTTATTTCTCAAATCTACTATTTTTTTAAAGCTTGTTATAACCACAAAAAGTGATCTTTATATTGTGAAGAACCATATGAAAAACATGTAACAAAATGCACATAAGTTTTATCTTTAAAATAAATGATATTTTTTAAAGACAAATGTTAAAAATTTGTTGTTAAAAGAACAAAAAATAATAAATTAAAGAAGATTAAATGAATATAAACTTAATTATACACTTATGAAGAAATTTATGGATCATCTTATTTAAGACATCCATTTATTTTAAGGAAAATACTAACGAGTGCACTATAGACATTCTTTAATCACTTTAAATGATAAATATTTATGATGACAAATTAATATTATAGGAAAAAAAAACTATGTTGAAATATTTCATAATTATTTAGTATTTTCAAATACAAACATTTTTGAATATTAGGGCACTCGTTAGCATTCCACAAGAAAAAAGTTTTGCTATCGAGTGTCCTAACAAAATTAGACAAGTATTTTAAACATAACACGCTAACCACAAGTCCATCCCGGTTTTGACAACCAAAATGTTTGGCATGGAACACCAAATGATGCATATAACTCATCAGCTACAAATGGAAAATTTGAAATCAAGTCTCATTGTAATAATCTTCAATTTCTTCACAAGCTTCCATTCATCCACAGTCATATCAACCTATCACAACAATTCAACAGTATAACTGAGTCAGTCAAACAAAATCCATAAATAGTTAAATACACATTGCTACTCATACATTTATTCATTTATTATTATTGACTTACCTGGTATTTTGGCTTACAAGTTCATCATCAATCCCAAAATGCCTCCCAAACATTTTCTGTCGTTCCTCAGAATTGCTGCCAACAATCTGCAAACAAAGTTGAACAGAACATTAAGACTATCACTTTTCTATAAATGTAAAAATGTTACTAGTTTATGATAAAACTATGACTACAAATAACTTAAAACAGACATTAGTCTTTTTGTTTTTCTTTCTTTTTCAACATCACAATCATAGGTATAAAGGTCGTTTTAAATCCATATCTCAAATTCCATTTATTGGATGTAAAATCCAATTTTAATTCAAGCACATACCTTAATGACTACTTGTTGCCCTTTCTCAGCTTTATCAACCGATTTAAGGTTATTCTCAATGGAGGCGATGTGCCCAATCTCAATGTTCATTTGTGAAGGAATACAAATTGGATTGCCAATCTGTCAAGTAGACAGTTTAAAGAAACCAAACAAATTTTGTGCATTCCCAAATTTTCACCTCCCCGTTTTAACAGAAGGAGGGTAAACGTATCCAAGGCCACGAAAACTAAAACAGTTGAAGTTACCCCCAATGCAAGCAATACAATGTTATGCAAAGAAAACAAGTATCATCACAAACATTGTAACCACAATGAGAGAAAAGATTACCTGAATTAAAAACGATACCTTTAAAATGCCTTGAAGGATATCCACTCCCAAAACAATGGGATCCTTATCGTTGAAGACAGAATTTGACATGATCTTGAGAACGCAAGCCTCATCAGCAGAATCTTTCTTGTTCTCATCCTTATTGTTGTTCATGTGAATCTTAAATTGATCAATGTTATTCATGTACCTCTTAAATTGATCAAATAGATGATGCATTTTATCGGAGATAAAAAATTTGACACCCAATTTATGTGCAAGTTGTCAAGCTTCATGGGTGACTTTGGCAGGAAACGCCAATATAGCAGCATACTCTGGTTTCTTTTCAAGCATTGCATTGGCCTTCTCCACATCCTTCTTATGTACTACATGACCTATGTTTATAGCACTAACATGAATATTGACTTGTGGAGTTTTCATAATCTTGAGTAATGCTTCCAATGAGTGATAGTTAGAAGCCTGGACATAAACGCCCTCAAGACTCGTGTCAATCCTGCTCAAGATTGACTCGGAGGCCTCTTTATTAACATAGTCCAGATCATCATTAGGCTTGACCACAGATAAACGACTAGCTCGAAGACTCGGCAATAGCAAGAAATGTTATGAGATCTGCGACGAAGAAACGTTGAACTATAATAACAACTAGTGGAAAAAAGGCTGCACATATTCATGATTGTAGGTAAATTTGTGAATCATGGATTTTTGAGTCCACTTAAACAAAAGAAATAACATGTCCGGGATTCCTTCACCGCTGAAATATGAAATACAAAAAGATGAATAGAAAGAATTAAGCAGATATTACGCAACAACATCGCTATAATACATACAAATCAACATACCTTATTGCACTCGTGGGCACAATGCTGAATGTTTGTCCTCCGATTGTTTTGATTTTATAATACAATTCAGTATTTAGCCCATGTGTCTTGAACTGAGAAACAACCTAAGAGAGCCTGGTATGAAAGTCATCTTGAACATCCTTAGACTGCTGCAACAATGCTTTACGAAATGGAGCATTCAGACATGTTTTCCAGTCATGAATCATGTCAACCTTATTCAAGGCAACGATGAATTGTTTGTTGGTGATTTTTAATAGATCGACTAAGTCTATAGTATGTGGCTGTAAGCCATCATGCATAATGTCAACAACCAAAATAGCAATATCACATAGATATAAACCCCTGAATGGTGTGTTATCAAGAATTAGCATACGTCTTTCAGCATCACCAGCAGGAAAATGTGCTGAAAAATGGGGAAAATTGTTGTTACATCGAATACAACCGAGAAGCATGGTTTTGCCGGTGTAAGCATCACATATGATGCAAGAAACAGGTTTCCGATTACTCGGTGGCTTAACAGTATCACCTGGAAAATCAAAGCAAAACAAAAACATCGAAGTTTATTATCATATTTCAAAGACTGCTAAAGCAGGTTGATTTTATTGATCATATTATAGCAGCATCAAGCATAATTCAAACATGTTGTCTTAAATAATTACACAAAATTCAAGCATAATAAAAATAATCAAACGATTTTAGCTACCATTACCTTTATTCATCTTCTTTGATGCCTTCACGATTTTTCAGATTAGGGTTTTCAAACCACTGTTTAACTTATTTCACGTATTTCTTCTTGTGGGAACCGGGCTGGGCCGGATAGGACCGTAATAGATTTCCAAATCTTTTCACCCAAGAGAGTGACTTATTTGACAAGTTATCACCTACACCGGCTAAGAACGTAACATATGTATGTTCTTAAAAAACCTAACATATATGTTACGACATGATGTGCTTGTACCAACCTCGGTAGGTTTAGCACCTAGGCCAACAAACAAAGTTCCTAAATTACTATTTATTTAAAAGATTAGTTTAATAATGTTTATTTACTTCTTGTTTTTTTAAGGGGATTTATTTACTTCTTGTTAGTAATTTTTGAGGACAAAATAACTAAAGTATGATCGATTTAAAAATCATGAAATTAAAATTCAGAAGTGCTATATGGTGCGAAGGCTTTTTCGCACATACAACACAAACACGAGCAAACCCATAAGTTGATAATAAAATGATTTAGTATTTTGACTTTGAGAAAAAGATATTTTATGTGTTTGTGAACAAATACTGTTCATTTACGTTTCCGCTCATACAACTTGTAGCCTTTTTGCAACTTGTATGTTTCGCCACCGCCGTTATCTATATGTTGCAATATCTTCCATATGTACGGTGCAAAGATGATCAATACCTCAGCCATATTTAGTGTGACTACACAATATTGTATCCAATGGCATGCAACTCTGCAGTGTGGCTGCCACTCTACAATGGCATGCAACTCTGCAGTGTGGCTGTCAAATGTCCATATTTTTTAAAGATAAAAGACAATTTTTTTTTTGCATTTTGCATTTTGCAACAATTTATAAAGTTAGGGGGCCAAAATCATGATTTTTAAAAAGTTAAGGAGACAAAGTGCATTTAAGCCTAAATACTCATTCTAATCTAGTGCATTTCATCACCAAAAAACACATTCAATCAAATTCATTCTATTTACACATTTTTATCATTTACTTATTTGCCTTGATTGTATGTATCTCTTAGTTTAGTTCAGCAGATCAATAATCCAGTAACACCGTATTTAAAGTTCTTTGGAGTAGTTAAGAAACTCATAGTTGAGGGTCATAATTCCTTCCTCAGTGTAATCACTTGAAAAGAATCACAATTCAAATGTATCGACCAATATCTTGACTAAATCTTTAGTTTAACAACAAACATAAATTTGGTGAACTCCTTGTAAATTTCAAAAAGTTTCAGAAAATAACAAAGTATATTAAAAAGTGTATGTTAAACGGGTTACACTTTTTTTTTCCCTTTTCATTTTAGTTAAATTTGATACAAGCTAACCATACGCTAGCAGCAGCTCATATACGCCTGCCACTTTTTCCCTATGTACTAGTTCAATTATTCGTGTGACTTATGAAAAAGAAGGGTGTCACCTTGTTTTTTGAAAGTACAAAACATGGCACATTGTAAATGAAACTTATGAAAGAAGGTGAGTACTATATATGAAACTGGATTTTGGATTACCTAGCTAGCCAGCCATGCTGAAAGTTGACCCGATCAATTTGGAACGTGGTATTAAAAAAATATACGGTTTGGATTACTTATTCCATATGGTAGGGTTTGTGGTATCTCATGTCCATACACACACACACTTGCTTTTGAAACAATTTAATTTAAAGTTTTAAAAAGGTGTTTACATTTTCATATTAAATAAGTCATTTATCTTTAAATTGTTTATACTGTTGGATGCATGAGCTTTCCTTCTATCTGTCCACTTCTTTTACAATATTGTGTACATGATTTTTTAATAATGTTTCACCACTCACTCACTCACAATTGGTCACTTAAGAGTTCACTCAAAAAGAAATTATTTAATCAGCAAATTATAAACTAATTGTTTTATGTAATTTTTTATTTTTAATTTATTTATTTATGAAATGTAATTTTGTTTTTGATTTCTCATTTTTTTAGACAGTTTTATTCCTTTAAGCAATCTGCACAATGCCGTAACAACATACAACTATCAAACTATCACATCTAAATTAAACCAAGAGATCTCTATTCTTCAGATTTTTATTTCATAAGTCATAAGTTTTATATATTACTCTTATACATGTTAAATAAATTATATTTGTGTATGACGTACTATCTATATAATAATTTATACAAAGAAACATAATCAAACATATATCTGCGTTAGTGCAATAGAAAAAGCGGACAGACGGACACTGGGAGTGTCCGTCTGAACGCTAGTTTATAGAATAATATTAATTAACCTTTGTTATCATTGCATATGGTGAGAGACATTTTTCTAAATTAGAATTATTAAAATCTTATTTGCGATCTATTATGTAGCAAAATAGATAAAATGGTTTTGCTTTGATTTTTAGTTTATGTAAAAGAAATGTAGTTCAAATCAAGAGGTAATATTTTGCCTCGGATACAATTCCCTTTTCAGGACAAGTCTAGGCCTTCTTATCAACAAAAAACTTATGTGCCTCCTAAAGGAAAGAGTCCTTATATTCATCCACATATGGAGAAGAATTATGTTATGTTTCTTCTTACAATGTTCTAATTGGTTTATGTTACAAGAATGCTCAAAGAGGTGGGCAACACAAGGAT
>Ga0315913_1005297_pt1 | contig 15667 bp, 13 predicted proteins | sample MpolsnodulesMG_FD_207736 | JGI IMG/M metagenome (GOLD analysis project Ga0315913, IMG submission 207736) | Medicago polymorpha root nodule microbial communities from Los Angeles, California, United States - small nodules | ecosystem: Host-associated > Plants > Roots > Nodule | place: USA... | reverse complement strand
AATTTAATAATTATGCAGGGTGGACAAAAGATACACGTATTATTGAAATGATTGGAATGGGTTAATCATTATCATTTTTATTAATCAATGTACAAACACAAGTCAAAGTGGCATATAGGCAAGATAATGACATGAATAAGTAAGAAATATGCCACGTACCAATCCTCAATCATGCAGGATAAATAAGTAGTAGAAATAATCGACTGCTACTGATTTTGTGTTGGATTTCCACTTTTTCAATAGCCATATGTTATCAAACTTAGTTAATCGGGTGATCAGCTATTAAGTGATCGTTTAATAGTTTTAAATTTTAATTCTCTTTACGCATCAAATGGTTACGCCAAGAAAGAGACTCTTTCCTTTAGTCATGGGTTTTTTAATTCCTCCAAAACGCTAAATACAAAGTTTTTTTTAGTTGCTAAACTAAGTAAGTGTTTGGTTTGCCGTTTGCAACTCCAAACTCACGTTTGCCACACTTCCCAAGACATTTCTTCACATATTTGTAAAGCTACAAATTGGAGGGTTAAAATTCCTATGTTTGGAAGGGAATCCAACGTGATTCCAAATACATGCTAATAATTGCATAAGTTAAAAGTAAAGTAAAAATATAAAAGATAAATTTGCGAGAATAGTCTGATTTAATTGATGGCCTTTGTGTGTCCATGTGCGATATTTATAGACAAATCTAGTTCTACTAGCCAAAACATTTTGGCCTACGAAGTCTAGCCTTGTTGACTATTTTTGTGTTTAATATGTGTGAGTCTTTTCGTTGTTGGTTGTATGCGACATCCCACTATTGACTTATTTCCCTCCATCTCACGTCATTTTTTGTTTTCCTAATTCATGTGTGACATTGCCTCAAAACGTGCCTCTATGAAGATAGTCACTTCTATAAGTGGCACTATAAACAACGTACACGAGCAAAACGTTAGATTGTGAAGTTGTACGTGTCTTTGACTAGTTCTGACACTCCTATGATATGCGTGAACTTCAATGAAATTGGAGAAAGATTTGTCTATCTTGTATTCAACAATTTTCTATTCGACTATAACTTGTTTGACTAATATAATCTTACAATCAAAACAATAGTCTTACGATCGAGGTTAAGGAGCTAAATGGTATTTGCTCTTTAGCGTCGCTTAAACCCTTGATTTTCACAAATGTTGCCAAAAATCTAGAGCAGATTGAAGATGATGATCACAGCTAGTTTGTTACAGACTTACGATGCAGGACGTCATTGCTAATCAACGGGTGATGGTGTATTTACAAGGACTCCCACCCATGCTCAAGTCAGTGAGAGTTTAGAAGAGTCAATAACTTTCCTAAAACCAAAGAATGTATCTTTTACCAAGGATTGAAAATAAGAGTGACACCCGGAGGCAAATAGGTAGTCGCATGAAATTATTCACAAGATTTTTGGATCATTGTCATCAAAGCGTGCATATTTGATCACATGATATATATTTCCTTTTTATTGCGGGGATATACAATTTGGTCTTTGGGTGAAGGATCTTCATGCATTGTGTTTATAGGTTACACAACTTGGAGAAGTCTTTGATTGACTTGGAATCTTAGTTACAGATCTATGGTTTTAGATTCGGGTGAAAGTGTCTAACGAAAGTGTTCCTTTTGCATGCACAAGTTGCGTAGTTTTGTGTTTTGTTTGTATTTATTACCATTTGATTTAAAAAAGAAGAAGAAAACAACTGGGGCCATCTCTATAATAGAAGGCGGTGTAATGGTGCAACTTCTGTTACTGCAATTTGTTTTTCTCCCACATGTTAACGTACATTGTATTGGCAACCAAATCTTTGAAAAGTATAGCATGATCAAAGAAAATGATTTATTTTAATATTATTAAAAAAACATGATTTATTCAATAGTTTTGAAACTGTATACTGCTGCTGGTTTTGGTCAAGTGCATACTGTTTCTAATCCAAAATATTTGGACCGCTCTACAATATTCTCATAACTTCATATATAACCCATTTTCCCAATCTCAGGTTTATCTTTTTCTCAAGGCAAGTAGTTGCATCATGTATTGGTTAATACCTATCGTCAAAAATTACAACAAACATAACTTTTTTTAAAAGTTTTCAGAAAAATACACCAAAATTATTTAGAAAAATGTTGAAGTGACCGTCATTGATAATTTATTATACACGATCTTAACAATAATTCTCAGACATCTACTGCTACCACTAGCTCCCAACATGTTCAATCTAGCATATGAGCAGCATAGTTTCGAGGTGAGCTTACCCGATAGATTTGCGTGCCATTTCCTTTGCCCATGTGCCCAAACGGGAAAAATAAAAAATACATATTTCCATATAAAAGTTTTGTATTGTTGTCTATGTGAACACAACTTAGTTGATAAAGACATTGTTATATTTAGTATGAACTAAAGTTTGAACCCTATATTCTACGTTTATCTGTTTAAGTAAAGATGAATTTCTAGTCAATATTTATACTGTTTGGCCAAAAATAAAGTCTTGTATTACCTAGTTTATTAATTTTCCCTTTTCATTGAGATGTTTTACAAATATCCACACTCCACTATTCATTGAATCACTTTTTAGTTAAAGACAAAACTATAATCATTTAAAATAAAATTGTTTTGAAATTATTATGGGATTGTCTCGCATATTAGGTTACATTTTTTAAGATGTTTTGTGGCACTGACTAAAATTGTATAATTAGGCTATCGACCACAACGTTTCTAAAATAAAACATCTCACTTGAAGTTGTGTCGGAGTTCTACTGTTTTAGAATCCATTCTAGAATACAATCTCAAATATGATAGAAGTCATTCAACAACTATTACACTAAGATCTCTTGAAAAACGTAGGGACAAAAAAGGAAAGGAAGAAGTGACTGGTAAATGCTTCAAGCAGAAGAGGGAGAAGAGAACGTTGAGAAATGCGTTCATCTTGGTGCGGTATTAACAAAAGGATGATCACTTTCTGTATAGAGTTGATGGCTATTCAATGGGTTAAAGCTATCCATGTGAGACTTTGAAAGTTATCAAATGTGCAACTCTTTTAAGCACCATTGAAAAACCAACTTTCAAAAGGGAGGTACTTTATCTGTCCTGAATTAATCGGCCATTTGGTTATTTCACAAATATTAAGAAAAATTTATAAATGAAGAAGTAAGAAAAATGGTTTTAAGTACCCTTGTTAAGTATTGATACATACTCCCTACATAAATGCAAAGTGAAATATATTGAATTGGAAGTGAAGAAAGTAATAATAATGAGTTATAAAAAGAAAAAAAAAATAATATTGTATCCAAAAGTGAAATGACTTAGTATTTTATGACATATTTTTATGCAAATGACTCATTATTATGAGACAGAGAGAGTAAATATTTTCAAAATGTAGAAAAACATAGTCCCTTTGTTGTCAATTATAAACAAATTTTACTTTTTAGACTTATTTAATTAATGATGTATGTGATCTATATTATGGACTATATTATGAACCACATACATAATTTATTAAATGAATTTAAAAAATTAAATTTACTTATAATTAACAATGATAGAGTATTTTGAATGGGTATTCTTAAAGTCAAATTGTTTTGTTGAAATAAATACTTCAAAACAACATCCCAACCAACTTGGTCCGGAATGCGGTGGGGAGTTTGGGAGGAGCAATAAACTAAGGGCGCGTTTGGATTAACTTATTTTAGAGCTTATATAAAACAACATATGTAAATAAATAAGTTTTTATGTATTATTTATAAGTTTTTAAGATAGTTTATGAAGATACAATTTTCGTTCGTGAGAGTTTACAAATTAAAATAAAAGTTTATTTATTTACATAAGCTATTTTTCATAAGCTCAAAATAAGCTCAAACCAGACGGGGCCTAATTCTCCATGATGAATAAGAGATTGAAACACAACATCTCTACGCAAAACCTTAAGATATCATAAAAAAAAAAGTATATTGAGGACCTAATTTTTAATTAATTCCCACTAATAAACATTGTAATTTATTCCCCGAATTAGTTCATTATTGAGTTTAACATCGAGTTTCAAATAACACTATTATAAATGAATTGACATATTTGTTTTTTTTTTTGACAAAAATAAAACGATATTCATTTATTCAAATCGATAGATTACATCAGATATAAACATCGCTAAAAACGTGAAGGGTGAACCTGTGAACATACTCACAACACCCAAGTTAATAGCACAAAATGACAAAATGCCTAGAAATAATATGATAAAACTAAAGTCACCGAAATTCACATGCTTCCGGATCTTCAACGTTGACGCACAAATCATTGGTTGAATTTGTAATTGATTGATGCCGATCTTTCAATAGAAAATAAATGAACACTGCGATAAGACGTGAAATCAAACGTCGCACAAGACGACGAACAACACAACGCCGCACTTAGACGACGAAATCACAAAAAAAACTTGATATATGTGAAAATCACGTATTTAGATTGAAAGAAAAGGGAAAAAAGATGCCGATGGATGATTCTAAATCAAAAAATAACTTAAAACTAACCCTCTCGATGAACGAAGGAGAAAAAAAATTTAAAGAGAAGTTGAAGTTTCTCTCGATAGAAAACTAGAAAACACTGAATTCTAATTTTTATGAATTGACATATTTGTTGTTACCTATACACACAAATAATGCACAATAATTTCGGTTTATATATTACCAAAGATAAGTACTGTTTACGTTTATAAAACCACTACTCCAACTCAGCAAATTTCTCACATCATAGTCACACGTAATTATTTACCGTTTTTTGGATAGTTGTTTGCTGTCAGAAATTATAATAGTTTATTATCATTGATTGATTGACGATTAAAATTAAAAAAACAATTAATTCATGTATGGGACAGGATGAATCCTATGGAACGCCGCATTCCACGTGTGAGAATCTTGAGTCCTAGAACTTGCTCGATATTTACCATCAAACTACTATAAAAACCCATTTCTTGCTCTCTCTTTTTCCATAATACAAATCAGAAACAAATATCATATCATTGTGCTGAGTTCATAGCTTCGTGCGTGTGTGTTTTATAGAAGAAGCATTCCCTCCTGGAGTGCACTTCTAGTTTTCTTTGAATTAATTTGTTACTACTTGGTCCAGTTTACATTTTTCAACTTCTTTCTAAGCTACAAACGTTACGGTAAGAGGATCATTTAACACATACATAGCAGTTTCATTTTATTTTTTAAATAAAACTTTAAGTTGGTAATTATTGTACGTTGAGAATAATTGTACTTGTGTTTTTTCCCTTTTAAAGTCGGTTTACTTTTATAACAGAAACGCCGCCTTATGTATCACAAGGGTATAATTGGGACAGCATAATTGTTAGATCAATTCTTTTTTTTTCTTCCGTTAAAATTGGATCAAACAAATAAACCATGCATATTTTTTATATTAGAATTCTCAATAATATGTTTACATATTTTTGATAAAATTATTGCTTTTTTTAAGTTCTTCGCATAAAAATCATAAATCAGCTACCATAAATAATTTGTGCAAGGGCCGAAGTTCGAACCCCGGATTCCCCACACATAATATGTGAATTTAGCCACTAGAGCTACTTGACAAAAAAAAAAATCATAAAAGCATTAAGCTTAAATTTTACATTTTTTTATTTTATAAAGTATTATTTAAAAAAAATGTATATACACATTTTTATCCAATACCTCTTCGTCACAAAATGAAAACCAAGCAATATTCTTTTTTTTTTCCTCACAAAAAATCAACACCCAAATTTAGTTAGTAGTGTTAATTTGATGTGCTACAACAAAATTTGGTGTTAAGCAACGTTGTTTTGGTAGCTTTTAGAATGTTAATTCATTCATGCTTGCAATTTTCATTACTTTTGATATTGATGTTGATGATCCAACCAATCTTATGCTCCTTATTGTTTGCTATGATAACACAGTGAATAAGTGCCGAGGAAATATGACTATCACACATAATATCTCAGTTGACAATGGAAACTTGGTTGTCCATGGCAAGACCATACTCAAAGGAGTCCCAGAAAATGTTGTGCTGACTCCAGGTTCTGGTAATGGTCTTGCTACTGGTGCATTCATTGGTGCTACAGCTTCCCATACCAAAAGCCTCCATGTTTTTCCCATTGGTATCCTAGAGTAAGTTCTTCTATCTTTCACTACCTCAAATGCACTTATCAAGGTTTTAAATCACGGTCACATCACAATTTTTATTATTTTTGTAAATTATAGTTGCGTTTTGATCTTTGATATTCTGATAAATCATGGTTGTGTTGTGATCCGTGATATTCTAGTTAATCACGGTTGTGGCTGATGTAGTCTCAATCGCAGTCATAGGGATATGAAACGATGTCGAAGTCAAAATTATTGTAGCACACCTTCTTTTTTTTTTGCTGACCATTTTCTGCTTACATTGAAACTTATAGAACTAATGAAACACTTGGACTTTATTTGCAGGGGGCTCCGGTTCATGTGTTGCTTCCGGTTCAAGTTATGGTGGATGACACAGAGAATGGGAACTTGTGGAAAGGATATTCCTCTGGAGACTCAATTCATGCTTATAGAGAGCAAAGACCATGAAGGGGAAGGACAGAATTCTCCCATCATCTACACTGTCTTGCTTCCTCTACTGGAAGGTCCATTCCGATCTGTTCTACAAGGCAATGAGAAAAGCGAGATTGAGATCTGCTTCGAGAGTGGTGAGTAACTCTTTATCATGCGAAAAACGGTTTAGTGTAGGCTACATGAGACTTATAATTTAGTTATGTTTACTGTTAATTCAGTTCCTTCCGGTCTGCCAAAATTTGTGGGGTGGAGCTGTCGTTAATGCACATAGAATTGGGGCTGGATAATCTTCAATCAATTGAATCATACAAATGGAGTTTATTGCTTTGGAGAAAATATATATAAGGTGGTATCCCAATCAAACTCCTTTTGGTATTTGATTTGGTTTTGCAGGTGATCATGCTGTTGAGACAAATCAAGGCCTTCACATGGTTTACATGCATGCTGGAACCAACCCCTTTGAAGTAATCAACCAAGCTGTCAAGTAAGACATTTTTCCCATTACTGTAGGGTTGTTAGGATGAATAAGCATTTGAGAGATTGTTTGGAAGAGCTTATGAAAAAAACTTAGGACATGTCCATAAACGATTTTTCGCTTATTTCCATAAGCTCTTCAGGATTGTTTATGGAAACAACTTATAGCTTATGTGAAAACAGTTTAACTTATTTTATCTTTTGTTATAGAAAATAGCTTATACATAAAACACTTATATGATAAGTGTTTGGGTCAAGTCGACGAACCCAGCTGGGGACACTATCCATCGAGTGTCTCATGCTAGGCTAGTCAGTCGAGCTTAGTCGAACTGTTTATCCAAACATAGCCTGTCTTGTACTTTTCCCTTAGCGTCCCCGTGATCGTTTAACCGACTTAACACCTGACTTAACACATGGTACCTGACCTTGTTTGCATTGTAGTAGTTAGAATATATTCTTCATTTAGAATTTGTATATTGACAATTGCAGCTGTACTGATTCCTTTTTCTGTATGATCTATTAAGGGCTGTGGAAAAGCACATGAAAACATTTCATCATCGTGAGAAGAAAAGAGTAAGACCCTCTTCCTTGAAGTATTACCGATGAATGTAAATTATGCATAATGATTATCTTATGGATCTTTTAACCTTGTTCTGTTGGTTTTATATGTTTATGCAGCTGCCATCTTTTCTTGACATGTTTGGTTGGTGCACATGGGATGCTTTCTATACTGACGTAACAGCTGAAGGTGTTGAGGAAGGCCTGAAAAGGTAATTATTGAGAGAAATTGTGTATTATGTTTGTTTCATTTCATATGAAGTAAAGATGAATTTGAAGCTGATGTTTGAAGATTAACTAAAGAATGAAATTTGTTTAATGTAACTGCAGTCTATCAGAGGGAGGTACACCTCCGCGGTTCCTCATCATAGATGACGGCTGGCAACAGATTGAAAGTAAAGCAAAGGATCCTGACTGTGTTGTACAAGAAGGAGCACAGTAAGACTCATCGCTTTCTATAATAATGTTATTTTTCTATTTTCAGTTCAATAATACATCGCAGTTAAGAATATAATACTTGTTCTTTTGTGACTAAACTGATTAAAATACTTGCAATTGATATGTCTTAAATTGTAATTATTATTGCAGGTTTGCTACTATGTTGACAGGGATTAAGGAGAATGCTAAATTTCAAAAGAATAAGAATGGAGAGCACAACGAACCGACATCAGGTCTTAAACATCTAGTTGACGGAGTGAAGAAACATCACAATGTCAAGTATGGTCCTATTTCCTCAACTTACTTTTTTATTGACAACAGTTTACAGAGAATGATTGTTTGACAAGTTGCTCAGCGAATTAATTATTCGAATTCTTAATTGGTTACTTTGTTGATGGACAGAAATGTTTATGTATGGCATGCACTAGCTGGTTATTGGGGCGGAGTGAAGCCAGCAGCGACTGGCATGGAACATTACGACACTGCCTTGGCATATCCAGTGCAGTCGCCGGGAGTACTGGGAAACCAACCCGACATTGTCATGGACAGCTTGTCTGTACATGGGCTTGGTCTAGTACATCCAAAGAAGGTTTTCAACTTCTACGATGAGCTCCATGCTTATTTAGCTTCATGTGGAGTAGATGGAGTGAAGGTAGATGTGCAAAACATTATTGAAACCCTTGGTGCTGGACATGGTGGCCGAGTCTCACTTACTCGCAGCTATCATCATGCACTTGAGGCTTCCATTGCTCGTAACTTTTCTGACAATGGATGCATCGCGTGCATGTGTCATAACACTGATGGACTTTACAGTGCTAAGCAGACTGCTGTTGTGCGGGCCTCTGATGATTTTTACCCGCGTGATCCCGCTTCCCACACCATCCATATTTCGTCTGTTGCATACAATTCACTTTTCCTTGGAGAGTTTATGCAGCCAGATTGGGACATGTTCCATGTAAGTTAGACCAAATTCATCTCCAATTGTAATTTTGTCAGTGCCTGCTTTTTCAGATGTTAATTTTTCTTCATTCTAACAAATCGATCTTTGTGACTTCAGAGTTTACATCCGGCAGCAGAGTATCATGCTGCAGCTCGCGCAATCGGTGGATGTCCAATTTATGTCAGGTACAGCGATATTATCCAGTTGTAAACCTGTTTTTTATACATACTGAAATGGATATATATTTAACTGATATATTTTTTCTTTTAATGATGATTTTTATAGTGATAAGCCAGGCAACCACAATTTTGACCTTCTTAGGAAGTTGGTTCTTCCGGATGGTTCTGTTCTCCGTGCTCAATTACCTGGAAGGCCTACGCGCGACTCACTCTTTGTTGATCCGGCAAGAGATAGGACTAGGTTTGTTTTACTTAACTCTAACATATTCGTCCTTTTGAGGCTATGTTTCTCAGAACTAAATTGAGGACTTGTTTATTAACTTAAGTTGTAATTTTCAGCTTGCTAAAAATATGGAACATGAACAAATGTACTGGAGTTGTTGGTGTGTTTAACTGCCAAGGTGCTGGGTGGTGCAAGGTAGAGAAGAAAACTCGCATCCATGATACATCTCCCGGTACACTTACTAGCTCTGTTTGTGCCTCTGATGTTGATCTCATCAACCAAGTAGCTGGTGCTGAATGGCATGGAGAGACTATTGTTTATGCTTACAGATCAGGTAATATTAGTTAGTCACAATTAAGTTAAGCAAATGAATAGAACGTGTATAAGAATATGCATTTGATTCTGACTTTCAGTAAGTTACAATATGCATGAAATCCACCTTCATATTTTCAGGCGAGGCGATTCGATTACCGAAAGGGGCTTCGATTCCAGTGACACTTAAGGTTCTGGAGTTTGAACTTTTCCATTTCTGTCCAATCCAAGTAAGACATCACAATCAGCCTATGCTATATGTCACTGGTTACTTGAATTTTTCTGCCTCTAGTTTTGTTATACTAACCGATGTAATGTTTTATTCGCCAGGAAATAGCGCCGGGTATATCATTTGCAGCAATAGGCCTAATGGACATGTTCAACACAGGAGGAGCTGTGGAAGAGGTTGAAATCCGTAAAGCCTCTGACAACAAACAAGAACTATTTGATGGCGAGGTTGTTTCAGAACTAACCACTTCGCTCAGTCCTAACCGAACGACAACAGCAACTATTGCTTTGAAAGTGAGAGGAAGCGGCAAGTTTGGAGTTTACTCCTCCCAGCGTCCGGTGAAGTGTGCGGTAGATGGTGCCGAAACCGATTTCGACTATAACTCAGAAAATGGGTTGACAACCTTCTCCATCCCAGTTCCTCAAGAGGACATGTATAAATGGTTAATAGAGATCCAAGTTTAAGTCATCAACACTTGGTATTTATTGAAATGTGTAGGGAGAAGAGTTTTATGGTAATAACTTCTACACTATTGGTACCATGTAGCTGAGAGATTGGGAAAATTGGGTTGGCTGTTATTTTAACTTGTAACTTGTAACGTATGTAGGTGAGAGTTGCAAATTATGTCATGTGTTGGGGAGAGGGATGATGTTCTTCTCCCATGGATGTAGTATGTTTTGTTTCTTTTAAATAAAAGACGTTCAATGTTTGAAATTTTGAGTGTATTATTCTTATTTCATTGCATCATAAAATGGTATAGTCACAAACAAGAAAAAGAGTAGAACATAACATAAGATTATGAGGGTTTGCTTAAAAGGGTGTCTAAAGAACATTTCCAGATTGAAATCCACATGATCTTTTATTTTTAGAATCAACAAATTTATTACGACGAGTGTGTGCAAGCAGCACACCAAAACTCGCAGGGTACTGATATACCAGAAACCCTTCTGCCACAAAACAGCAAAAACAAAAAGAGAAAGCCCAAAAAATCAGAACCTCCCTACTGCTACTATCAAGGATTTTGATGCTGCCATATACTAATAAGCCATCAAACCAGAAACCAGTAAGCTGCAAACCATAGCATACCCCAGCCTCAACCTCGAAAAGTACAACAGCAGTGTCTCTAACGCATGAGACAATCTCCCGGGTTCCAATCTCAAAACAGACAAGCCGGCACCTTCAACCGAGTCAAAGTCCATCTCCGTGACAGAACCTTAATGGGTTTCCACAATCTCCTCTACCTATGAACTGAATATTTAAAAATACAGTCGTTTCTAGCCCTCCAAATGCTCCACACCGCTACATGCCAAATTAACCGCAAACCCTTACAAATCCTTTTGTTTGTCGATGAACCATTCCAGCACTCCCAATGTATGAACATATTAGGAGTGACAGAAACCGAAAACCCAGCCATCTAAATAAACCTTCCCACACCCCTCTAGCAAACTCACAGTGAAGGAACAAATGGTCAGAGTCAGACGATTCCAGAGACCTCTGGCACAAAACACAATTTAAAGAAGACTCTGGAGGTAAAGCATGTCTATATGATAAATTGACCTTTGACGGAATCCTATCGTGGAGAAGCTTCCTCGAGAATGCGACAACTTTTGACGGTGCCAGACACTTCTAAATATGCTTAAAGACCCTTCCTTGCTCATCCGTAATTGTTCTTGCCTCAAGCATCACTCCCTGCAACTTCTTGCGCAAGAAATCCAATCCACATGATCTGATGCTGCCAAATTTTCAAATTGGTCATGATAATATGTGTTTTCTTCGACATAGTCATTATATGACCATTTTGATTCAACATTACATCAATTTCGTAATTTCCATATTTGTGTGTTTGATCCTTAGGTCGACCCTTTAAACGAGCGTAAGTAATATCGATATGTGAGGATTACAAAAAAATATCGACATTTTTAATGAAGTTAAAGAAATTTGCAATGATATAGAATTCAAATAACATAACACAATTTTCTTTGGTCAAAAAAAAAAAACACAATTTTCTTTTTAATAAAGAGTTGTGTTAACCATTTAATTGACAACTTTGGGACAACCATAATTTTACAAAGAAAATGAGGTATTGACACAAAAATCGAAGAGTTGTGTTATTTGAACAACCATTTGATTGATAACTTTTGGGACCATACTTTTACAAAGAAAATGATGTATTGACACAAAAACCAAAACAATAGAGAGAGAAAGTACAAACATAATATGAGTAAGTGAGAAAGTTGCCACAAAAAGTCGTCAAAAAGTGATTGTACAAAAGGAGGGTTTTAAGAAATTACAATCAATTTGTCAAAAAAGAAATTACAATCAAAATTAAATGAACTGAATAAAAAGAAGCCTCGCGACCCTTCTTATCTCACATATCCTCACAAAAACATATTTTTACTTAATATTTCTTCGTTTCTTTTTAAGGGTCGGTTTAGTACACATTTTTATTTCTATTTAAACCTCATTTTGATAGTTTAAGAGAACAATTTGTCAATTATATCATTTCTCAATTACTTCTACTTAATCTTTTTTAATGGAACTAAAAATAGATTTTTTTTAAAGAAAAACAAAATTTACTTCTTTTCTTTTTGTCGAAACAAAGTTTGTTTTTTTTGTTAAGTGCAAATTTAACTTGCATAACACTAAATTTGGTTCCCTATAACAGCGGTTCTATGGTTCTATGATAGGATCAAATTTATAAGAATTAGAGAAAGTGTATGCAACAAAATAGAAACTTAGTGGCGGATTACAATAAAAATTAATAGAAAAAATTATAAGATTCACTCCCTTGATTGGAGAATACTATTATAAAACGATATTTAAAAAAACCGGAGGAAGTACATCAAATGATAAGTGCACCAGCTGAAAAATACATATCCAATCAAAAAAGAGAGATGAAATTTCAAGTGATATTTTTTGTTGAGGTCCAACATTTCATGATGACATTAATAACATTATTATGACATTAGTTTAGGAAACTTTTGGACACACATAGCTAATTAATGACAAGTTTCAAATGACAAACTTCTACTCCAAAGCCATGCTGATGCCACCAAAGCATTTGGCATCTTCTTAAAGTTAAAGGTAATAATGCTAACAAGTATTACAATGCATGAAGAAACCCCTGATTCAACACACTCGATTGGGGTTGCATCATATTCTCGTTGAATAATTATTAAGATAACAACCTGCATATGCTTCATGATAAATCGTTTACATCTTCAATAACAATGGCTCATAATCATGTATTTCATTTTTTTTGTGTAGATGACATATACTCACAACATGATAATGCTATACGAAAAAATTTATGATAAGTTTTTTGAAGTTGCATCTGAAAATGAATATCAATGTTGTTCCTAAGTGTATCAGTCAACATTTTCTGTTAAAAAAACTTCAAAAAATAAAATAAAATAAAAGTTTCCTTTGAATACGTATGCATGAGAATCGTTCATGTATCATTTTGATTTTTGAATACAAGTACGGCACCGATAGGCTATACTTTAACCATTTTAAACTTTTTTCGATAAGTATATTTTTTATTTTCCCTAAAAAAAAGTATATATTTTATTTTGTTTGAACAACTCAGAATAAAATATATTAACATAAATATATATTTTAGTGCTAATAAAATTTATATCAATTTTTACTCCTTATAGATAAACTACAACCACTGTTTTATATATAAATGGTCAAAAAAATTGTAGAACTAAATTTACAAGATCCCTAATTCTTTTTTTTTTTTGACAAAAAAGATCCGTAATTCTATAAGTCGATTAAAAATATATTTAACATTTTCTTTTTACTTGAACAATTTTGAATATTTTGATTTCAAAAATCTCTCTATTTTAAATTAAAAATTAACTTTTTTTTTTTGAACAAGCCAAAATAAAATAAAATAATATAATCACCAAGAACAGTTCATCTCGCACAAGGCGTGCAAAGATAAACGCGCCTTAGAAGAATACAAGGTCCAGTTGTCTGTTGCCTAACAACAAACACAACAAAAAGAAGGAAAAAAATTTTACTCCATAACACCCATACAAATTAAAGGGTGCCGCCACCAGTCATTATAACTGAAAGCGGAAGTTAGCCTATTAGCCTTTAACCAAGAAAAAGACACAAACTTTACATTGTCAAAAATTTGTTCAAAGTCTTGTGCTTTGTCTTTGAAGGTCCTGTTGTTTCTTTCCTTCCAAACGATCCAAACACAAGTGTGCCAGATCACCTTAAAAAAAGTTTGAGTAAATCGCAGTAACCCTGCCATATAACTAAACTGCTGAAGATGATCATTGACAGAGTCTGGAGAGATGAAATAAATACCTAGCCACCTATAAATCTTGTTCCAAACACTTCCAAACACTGCCTAATAAAAATTAACTTAATGCATTAACTACTCAATTCTACCCTTTTAGACGTTTATGTTTTTCTCATAGGTTATCTATCTATTTGAGGTAATTATATTCAAGATATTGTCAGAGGTAAGACAACTAAAGTTATCCCAATAGGTCCATTAACAAAACAAAATTTATTAGATTTTATAAGAGAAATGATAAATAAACACATATTTTTTGACACAAAAATGACACCAATGACCTTTTTTGTAATTTCCTTTAAAGTGCAAGGGCGACTTTGTAAAATCATCTCTCTCTTTTGTGTCTCTACCCTCTCACCTCATCGTTCTTCTTCTTCTCTGTCACATACACTTACAACAAACCAATATCACCAAAGAAGCAAGCATGGTGGTTGTTGTGGGATCCAAGAAGAAATATGATGTATGGTGGTTGAGATTCGAGTGGAAGAAGCACAATGGTGGTTGTTTGTGAGTTTGTCGGAGAAGAAGGATGAGGTGGTGGTGGTGAGGTCGACGTCGGTGATGGTTGACGGCGACGAGATCGAAGAGGCATGCTGATGGTGAGACAGCGTGGTGGCGGCGAGGAGATTTGGCGACAATTGGATGAGTAGTATGAGGTCAGAGATAGATACAGTGGGACGCCGGTGGCCATTGGACAACGAGTCGGACAGTGGCGGTGAACTCGGTTGTGAAAGAGATTTGCAGAGGAGGGAAATAAAGAGAGCGCTACAAAAAAAAAAAAAACATGAGTGGGAGGGATAAGTTGCAGGGAATAGAGAATGAAAAAAAAAAATTTAGTATTTTGGAACAGTGTTATACGGTGGTGCCTGTATTGTGTTTCTATTTTTGTGTCCATTTATCATATGAGAATAATGATATCTCATTTTATAAATAAAAATACTTCATACGAAGACAAAAAAATATTTCATAGAGTTTAAAACTTGCTCTCACTTACTAGCAAAATTATTGAGTCGGTTTTGACATTGTCGCAAATTAAATGTGGATACACATCTCTCATATTAAAAACTTAGTTCTTCATGTTGTGTCGTTTTAGTATATTCTGCTAACAAGACATAACACTTATTGATTCCTTACTATTTATCTTTTTGGGTAAATAGACAAAATAACAATACTTATTGAAAACTTACTCACATAGTAAAGGAGTCAAGATTCAAATTTCAATCATGATATTCGTCCTAATAATTTTGGTATTTTTGCAAGTGAATTATGATTTATGGACTTAAAACCATCTATTTTAATACCCAAAATGATTACCCCTAAGAAAAACAAGGCTGGAATATTTATAAGTTCAATATAGTACTCATAATATTTTCGTTTTTCCTTGTCCGTTTCTTTTAAATAAGCAATATATATATGATGTCGGCTCTTTTTT
>Ga0315913_1005296_pt1 | contig 15670 bp, 14 predicted proteins | sample MpolsnodulesMG_FD_207736 | JGI IMG/M metagenome (GOLD analysis project Ga0315913, IMG submission 207736) | Medicago polymorpha root nodule microbial communities from Los Angeles, California, United States - small nodules | ecosystem: Host-associated > Plants > Roots > Nodule | place: USA... | reverse complement strand
GGCTTAGTAAATATATCAGCCCATTGATGTTCAGTATCAATGAATTGTATATCTAAAATTCTTTTTTGAACATAATCTCTAATAAAGTGGTGTTTGATTTCAATATGCTTTGCCCTTGAATGTAGAATTGGATTCTTTGATAAACAAATAGCAGTAGTATTATCACAATAAATGGGAATACTGTTAGCATTAATCTGATAGTCTTCCAACTGATGTTTCATCCAAAGTAGTTGTGTACAACAACTTATAGCTAAGATGTATTCTGCTTATGCTGTATACATAACAATAGTTGTTTGTCTTTTGCTAGCCCAGGATATAAGATTCTCACCAAGAAACTGACAGTTTCCACTAGTTGATTTTCTTTCAATCCTATCACCAGCATAATCAACATCATTATAATCTAAGGATTTCCTGTAGAGAAGTCCAAGATTTGTTGTTCCTTTCAGATACCTGAAGATTCTCTTAACGACAGTTAAATGAGATTCTCTGGGATCTGATTGGAATCTTGCACACAAACATACACTGAATAAAATATATGGCCTAGATGCAGTGAGGTATAACAAAGAACCAATCATACCTCTATACAGCTTCTGATCTACCTTTGATCCAGTATCTTCTTTGCTTAAGGTGCAGGTGGGATGCATTGGTGTGTTCATCACTTTACAATCTTCCAGCTTGAACTTCTTCAGAAGCTCCTTAGTTTATTTTGTTTGATGAACATACACCTCATCTTTGCTTTGATTGACTTAAATCCCAAGGAAGAACTTCAATTCTCCCATCATGCTCATTTCAAATTCATCCTGCATTAACTTTGAAAATTCCTTGCAAAGAGATGCATTAGTAGAACCAAATATTATATCATCAAAATGTATCTGCACAACAAGAATGTCTTTCTCAAGAGTCCTTCTGAAGAGTGGTTTGTCAACTTGACCTCTTTTAAAATCATTTTTGATTAAGAAATTACTTAGTCTATCATACCAAGCTCTGGGAGCTTGTTTCAAGCCATATAGTGATTTCTTCAATTTATAAACATGATCAGGATACTTAAGATCCTCAAAACCAGGAGGTTGCTTGACAAACACTTCTTTTGATATCACTCCATTGAGAAATGCACTCTTTACATCCATTTGATATAATATTATGCCATGATTAACTGCATACGATAGAAGTAACTTGATTGCTTCCAATCTTGCAACTATAGCAAATGTTGCAGTATAATCAATGCCTTCTTGTTGACTGTATCCTTGAGCAACAAGTCTAGCTTTGTTTTTTACTACTTCACCTTATTCATTCAGCTTGTTTCTGAATACGCATTTTGTTCCAATAATGTTCTTTACTGATGTTTGGGTACCAGATCCCACACATCATTTCTTTGAAACTGATTGAGCTCTTCTTGCATAGCTAGTATCCATCCATCATCTGACAGTGCTTCATCAACTGTTGTAGGTTCTATCATTGATAACAATCCTATCATAGACTCTTCTTGTCTGAAATATGATATTGTTCTTCTAGAACTTTCTTTGTTTCCAATGATTTGATCCTCAGGATGTGATGACTTGTATTTGAATGTATTCTTGGATTGGTTAGCTACTTCATATTGAGCTTCTGGTGTGATCAGGTTCTAGAGTATCTTCAAACACCTGTATATCTGCAACACTTTCATCTTGCTCTAAGGTTTCATTTCCAGGCTCTTTGTCATCAAATTTAACGTGCATTGATTCTTCAACACAGAGTGTCTCTAAATTATACACTATGTACGCCTTTGACCTTTCAGAGTAACCTAAAAAGATTCCTCTTTGGGCCTTGGCATCAAATTTCTTTAGGTAGAGCTTGTTATTTAGAATGTAACAGGTACATCCAAATTCATGAAAGTAAAAGATATTAGGTCTTCTTCCCTTGAAGAGTTCATATGCTGTTTTATCCAAGATAGGTCTGATATAGATTCTATTTTGGACATAACAAGTTGTATTCACTGCTTCTGCCTAGAAATGTTTAGCCAAATTATTGTCATGAATCATGGTTCTTGCCATTTCTTGTAAAGTTCTATTCTTTCTCTCTACAACCCTATTTTGTTGTGGAGTTCTAGGAGAAGAGAATTCATGGATAAATGTTTTTCACAAAAAATCTCAAATGGCTCATTGTCAAATTCTTCACCATTATCACTTCTTACTTTTAAAATCCTCATTTCCTTTTCAGACTGTATTTGAGTGCAGAAGTTACTGAATACATCATAAGCATTATCCTTACTTCTCAGGAATTTAACCCAAATCCATCTGTTGTAATCATCAACAATGACTAATCCATATTTACTTCCATATAAGGATGCAGTGTTAACTGGTCCAAATAAATCAATATGAAGTAGTTCTAAGGGTCTGGAGGTTGAGACAATGTCTTTTGTTTTAAAAGATGATTTCACAATTTTCCCTTTCTGGCATGCACCACAAAGTGCATTTGAATGATAATCAATGTTAGGTAGGCCTTTAACAAGTTGTAACTTACTAATCTTAGAGATTAATCTCTAGTTAGCATGTCCCAACCTCCTGTGCCATACCCATTTCTTATCAGTCACTTATAGAAGACAAATTACCTTCTGATAAATCAATTTAGAGAAGTTGATTTTATAGACATTTTCTATTCTCTTTCCCTTGAATACTATGGAGTTGTCATCCTTGTTGACTACTGTGCAGTTGGTGTTTCCAAACATCACATCATAACCATTGTCACAAAATTGACTAATGCTCAATAGGTTATGTTCAAGACCATCTACCAACCACACATTATTAATAGATATAGAGGAGTTACCAATAGTTCCTATACCAATGATCTAGCCAGATTGGTTGCCTCCAAACTTCACATTTCCTCCTTCTTTGATTGTGAGGGTGAGGAACATAGACTTCTCTCTTGTAGTATTGACAATTTCAGATTTAGGTACCCATTGCTTTCTGGGTCCTTTGAGGTTAGTACTGGAAGTTTTACTCTTCACTTCTTGTACCTTGTGTTGTAAGTTTGATTGCTTCTAATTAACTAATACCTTAGGTTTAGTACCTTTTGGTTTTGATTCCCATGAAGCAACAACTGTTTTGTTCTTCTGAAACTTAGATTTCAAGATACCAGACTCTGGTTTCAACAGACTCTGAGGAACAGGTTCTGATCTCTTTAGAATCTTGATCTTTGAAGTTTTAGAATCAGAGTTTATCATGGCCTTGTGCTTAGAGTTCTTTGGCTTTGAAATGATCTTAGCCTTAGAGCTAGAAGCTTCAGGTTCTGACTGAACAACAGTTTCAAACTTAGCACCTTCAGGTACAAAGAAGGTTTTCAACCCTTCCTTGATGCATTCACAACATGCTTTGAGATTGATTTCATTAGGTTTTTCTTCTGAAAATCCAATCCCTTTACCATTGTTTCTGTAAATGCTATAAATCATAGAAGCCACTTTGCTTCTGTCAATACCCGATATAATGAAGTCTTCAAGAGTAATTTCATGTTTGCTTAAAGATTTTCCATTACACTTTTCTTGTAGCTTCTGACAAAGAAACTTGAGCTTCTCTTTATAGGTTTTACAAATGAAGTCAAATCCTCCAAGTCTTTCTTCAGAAGCTTTTAGATCCAGTAGAGTTGATTCTTGTTGTTTCATTAAATCAACTTATTTTTCTTTCAAAATGTGTAAGGAGCTCTTTAAGAGACTCAACAAGTTCTTCTCTTGAAATTTTCGAGTATACCTCATTTTCATCTTCAGAATCTGAGTCAGATTCAGGTTCTGATGTTAGTGTAGCTACTAACCCCACAACTACATTTGCTTCATCTTCAGTTTCTTCCTTTTCAAACACATATTCAATGTCTAAATCTTCCCAGGTTGCCATTAAACTCTTCTTAATCTGCTTCCTGAATGTCCTTGAGTTGAAACTTGATTTCTTTGTCTAGTCCTTTGACTTTTCCTTCTGAAGATCAGGGTAGTCAGCAATGAAATGTCCACACTTCTTACAATTGAAGCATCCCATCTGATCTTCTTTCTTGAAGCTTTTTTAGCCACCTCTCATGCTTAGAAACTTCATGTTCTTCTTTGCCAGATACTCAAGCTTATTGGAAAGCATAGCCATCTTCTCAGTAGGATCTTCATCAGAGTCTCCATCAGGTGATTCATCTTCAGATTCAATAACTTTAAAAGCTTTTGATGACTTCACTTTAGATGGCAGAGCAATAGATTTAACCTTCCTAGCAAGTACATGCTCATTTAGACCTATCTCTTGAACTTTGAGAGAGCTGACAAGATCTTCAATAACAGTAACTTTAGGTCTCCATCTTGCAGGTAAGCTTCTCAATATCTTGCTCACATGATCAAAAGCTACATAGCTTTTCTTCAGTATTTGAAGTCCAGACACTAGAGTCTGAAATCTTGAGTACATTTGCTCAATACTTTCATCATCTTTCATTTTGAACAGCTCATATTGATGAACAAGCATAAGAGCTTTTGCTTCTCTGACTTTCTTGCTACCTTCATAGTTTGCACAAAGAGAAGCAAACATTGTCTTTGCTGTAGATTTGTCACTCATTTTCATGTATTCTGTTCTAGGTATAGCAGTGACAAGTGATCCTCTGATCTTGTGATGTTTCTTGTAAAGTTTCTTCTGTTCAGGAGTGTATTTCTTTCTATTAATAGCAGCTTCTTCTTCATCAAGGACTAAGTCACCAACACCATCTTTCAGAATGTCCCATAGTTCTTCATCTAAACCCATGACATAGCTGTAGAAGTTGGTTTTCCACCAAGAAAATTCTTCAGGATCTCCATTAAACTTTGGAACTTTACCAGACTTAACTTTCTTGTCACCATAAACATATGGTACATCATCGTTGTTTTTACTGGTAGAGGTGCCTTCACTAGACATGTTTTTCTCAGATCTTTTCCTGTTAACCTGTTAAGTGTTATGACAACAAACCAAGGCTCTAGATACCAATTGAAGTTGAGAAAAACACAAGAAGGGGGGGTTGAATTGTGTTTTCTTTTTCTTCTTTTTCTCCTACTAAAGTCACTGATTAGAAGCAGATAAAGTTCAGATTCTGAAGTAATGTTCAGAAACTAGATGTAGCAGATAAAACAGAGAGAGATAGAGAGAGAGATGAAAGACACAAAGCAATTATACAGATTCCTTCCACAAACCGGAAGTAGTCATGTCCCCCTTGGACTTCCAAGGAGAGTTCACTAAAAATGTAATAACTGATTACAACTGCTCATTGCTACAACTAGCAAGAGACTTCAAATTACTCAAGCACAACTGCAAGAGATTTCCTATGCTCCTGAACTAAATCAAGAGACTTCCTATGCTCAAGCACAACTGCAAGAGACTTCTTATGCTCAAGCACACAAGCAAGATAATCTTATCAAGAGTTACAATAATCTTATCAAGAGTTACAATGATCTTAAGGAAGACATGCAGAAGCAATCAGAGACTACAAACAGTTTGATTAGAGATTTAATGGAAATAGTTCAGAAACAAGCCAAGCCTTAGATTGCACACCTTATCTTTAGCTTGTTTACTTTTTATCTTGTTTGTTGTTTGTGTTTCTGGATATAGATACTTTGGTTTGCTTCTGACTATGTTTTGCTTCTAACAATATTTTTGCTTCTGAACCTATTATAGTTGTCTTATATTGAATTTTCTCACTATGTTTTTCTCATCTCTTCTCTTTGTCTATATTTTATCTTTTTGTTGATGACAAAAGGGGGAGTAGATGTATAGTATTTATTTATAGGCTCTGAGCCCCATTAATTTAAGTTAAACAAATTAAATTAATAAGACCTTTTTCTCATCTCTTAGTATATTAATGTGAGATTATTCTGAGTGTATTACGTTTTTAATGATGAATTGAATTAACATGGATAGAACTCAGGGGGAGCTTACAAACCTCACCTTAAAGTACTATTAGACTCAGGGGGAGCTTACAAACCTCATACCCTTAAAGTCAACTTGTTAAATAGATTAACAACAATTTAACATTTTAAATACTAGTGTTTGTCATCATCAAAAAGGGGGAGATCGTTCAATTAAAATGTGTTTAACATTACCCTTTGAGTTTTGATGATAAAAAGGTATTAAAAGTGTCAATTAGATATGCTAATATTTGTTCAAGTGTACAAGACCATAGACAAAATTTTCTCAATGCTTTGAATTAAGTAAAGGTTCTAGAAGAACAAATGAGAGAAATGGAATCAACAAGAAGGAAGCTTGTGCTGCAAGAAAGAGGTTCTGAAGACAAGCGGTTCTGAAGAAGCTGACGTCATCAGAAGCATCTCTTCAGAAGCAGTTCACCAGAAGTTGACGTCATCAGAGGTTCTGAAGATCATCAGAAGCTGAAAGACTGAAGCTTTTTCAGATGTTGTTCAAATGATGATTTAATCACGCCTATCATCAGAGAAGACTAGAAGAATGAAGCAACGACTAAGTTAAAAGGATTTGAAGGCTTTGGATGCTTATTCTTTGGAGAGAGTTGAAAAGGGACATTTGTACGAAGTGTACAACCATTATCTCTACTACTCTGTTTTTATGTCTGCTAGTACAAGAACAATAGTTGTGCGTCCAACGGTGTTCCTCCAGAATTCGAATGGATTTGAAATTGCTCCTTCATAGGACAATAACCAAATCAGGCAACAGATCATTGGTGATTTGATCAAGCTTCAAATGACTCTTTTTGATGTGCTGGCATTATACAACGTCTCTTTCACACCTCTATATAAAGGAGTGAAGACATAAAGAATTTCAAGACTCATACACCAATTTACAAGTGCCAAAATTCTACTGAAATTGTTTCACATCAAATTTCACTTAGAATTTCTTCACAACTTTCATATCTTAGAAATTCTAGAGTCTTAAAGAATCTGTATTTGATTTGTATTGTGAACACCACTGATTGTATATGAAGTGTTCAACCTCAAACAAATTTCTTTGTAATTCTGTTTGAATAGAAGTCTCTTGCAGTTGTGCTTGAGCATAGGAAGTCTCTTGATTTAGTTCTTGAGCATAGGAAGTCTCTTGATTAAGTTCTTGAGCATAGGAAATCTCTTGCAGTTGTGCTTGAGTAGTTTGAAGTCTCTTGCTAGTTTTAGCAATGAGCAATTGTAATCAGATATTACATTTTAGTGAACTCTCCTTGGAAGTGCAAGGGGGACAGGACTACTTCTGGTTTATGGAAGGAACCTGTATAATTACTTTGTCTCTCTCTCTCTCTCTCTCTCTCTCTCTCTCTCTCTTTGTTTTATCCGCTGCATCTAGTTTCTGAACATCACTTCAGAAGCTGAACTCTATATGCTTTTGAACAGTGAATTCAGCTTAGGAGAAAACGAAGAAAAAGATAATACAATTCAACCCCTCCCTTCTTGTGTTTTTCTCACCTTCAGATGAACTTTGCAATTTTTGAGAAATGGTTGAACTTTGTGAAGTGATTATGTTATGATTGATTAACTAGGATGTTAGATGATATGTATGGATGTTTTGACGATATGTAAGAAAATGGAATCCTACTTTTGTTGAGAAAAATTGGAAATAGGCGATTTTTTGAAAATAGACGAACTTGGTCAAAATGAGGGTTTATGATCTTATTACTTGTAATTGGTTTTGTATTAATGATAATATGATGAAATAAGAATGAATCAATGTTGCATTGGTGTATAATATTTTGGATATCATGATTGGTGAATTGTCGTCTATGTGTGAATTGTACTTTGTGAAACGATATTATTTCCTTGAGGTGATAAGTGTTGATGTTGATTTTGGTGATGACTCCTTTGTTGATTGTGACTTGTTGATTGTATGGATGTAAATACTTGATAATGCATTTGGTGAACATATTATATGATGGTGTAAATTGTATAATATGAAATTTGTGATTTGTGTATTATCGAGTTTTTACTTGAAAGTCCATGCATTCATAGTCATGTTGAGTGTTTGGTGAAAGATTGTAATTGTCGGTGTTTGTTACATTGATTTAAAGAACATAATTGTCGGTGTTTGTTACGTTGGTGGATTCATACGATAAAATTATCTCCGGAATCCAATTGGTACCACATGCATGTAGAAGTGTCTAGAACATTGCATGCATTTGAAATTGGTGAAATGTGTCATACTTGAATAAGTGACTTGGTGAATATGTGCATTGGTGAACTTTGGTGAGTGTTGTGATTATGTGAAATTGTGGACTTGTATACATTACTTGTTGTGCAGTGATAGGAGTTTGATAATATTCATGTGGAATTAATATTCTAGGAATGTTGAATATGTACATGCGTATCTATTTGATACTTTGAATGCTTTTATTTGATTATGTTTATTATGTGGAATATTATCTAACCCCAAGTGGTCATTTGGTTGACCACCTGCCTATTTGTATGAATGGGTAGACGGCTTGCAAGATTGAGTTTGATTTTTTCTAGTGAGTTGCTTGAGGATAGCTTGGAGCACCTCCTTTCTCTTTTGCTCGAGTCTAGTTAGGCTCCGATTAGGGTGTCGGGCTTATATGTTTATTGACCTTATCTGTTGTTGAATTTTAATTGTGGAGATTATGACTATGTATTTGGAGTTTGAGTTTTGATGTTGAGATTTATCACTCATGTATTTTGAGGATTGTAACATGTTGATGAGATATTATATATGATGTTTGTCTTCTGATGCAAATTTTTATGAAAACCAATTATGCATGTTTTGGAGAAATGTAGACGTAGCATCTAAAATCTTTGATTTATTCGATTAATTGTATGATTATTGCATATGGGGTTTAGGGTGTTACAACAACCGCCCAAATACTTTCTACAATGGATTTAACTTGTTGCAATCTTGCAATGAATGACCGCACAATTTCTCCAACTCTTTATAAAACATAAAATTATCATCAATAAACGTCGTTCTTTTTATGCTTTGTATCATCAATTTAGCAGCTTCCTTTTGTTTCTTCCTTTCTGATGACAGATCATCTTACGTTATTCTTAGCATGTTTTTCATATATTTTCATTAGGTTTGAAGTACTTCACGAAGAAATCATGCAAATCGGAAAATCAAGAACAACTAAAGAATTGTGAAGATTCAAGGAAACGCATAATGAAGATTCAAGATGCCTCCAAAGACTTACAAATGGGAGGAATTATGTTCCCAAGTCCTGAAACAAGTTATTTGAAGACGAATACCTAAAACGACGGAAAATCGGAGAATTTGGGCCCAGGAAGAGATGCCATGTGCCTAGCACATGACCAATGTGCCTAGCACATGGAGTAGACATCCATGAGCCTAGGGCATTGTTCATGCACCTAGGGCATGGCTTTTTCTATACACCCATGCGCTTGACACACTAGCAATGTGCCCCATGCATCCAAAATGTGGGGCACAAGCGTCTTTTCCTGCTCAAAGTGTCAGATAAATTGAGTGTACCTTACAATCCAAATAAAATTCATTCTTCAAAATCCATGTCCTAATTTGTTAAACGAGTTGTGACTGACAATTCACACTTATGACGACAATATAAAATCTTCATATTTATATATGGTAAATCCTATTTAAAATCAGTTATTTCGGTTAACAACTTGACAATCAATTTCCCTTAAAAAAATAAACCTTGACAAATAATAAACTTTAAAATAACGAACATACCTGAAATATCATTAGAATCACTACGAGATAATCTCTTTGAATCTGATGTATCCTTGAAATCTTTTCCACCCGAGTTTAACATTAGCCTTTTCAAAGTAACAAAGCATCGTTGTTTTTTGATCCTGTCCATTATATAACCAAGAAATTTATCATTCAGAGTACGTTAGAATGGGTTTGATGAATCTCCTTGTTGGAATGAGATATCAAAACATCATTGATTGTCTAGTTGTTAAGGAAAGTGGGTAGTGATGAAGTGAACGCAGACTTTGGTTTGAGTTTCTTGTAAAAAACATCATAGAAAAATTTGTATGTCATTGTCTTGAGTACATTTAACGCTAATGTGTGATATGTATTTGTTTGGTCTTCCCTCATATATGTATCGGGTTTTAGGGTTTTATAAATACAAAAGTGATTTTTCTATAAAGAATTTGCAAAGAAATCAAGATAAAATTTCAATATATATATATATATATACTGAATATAATTTATTTCATTTAGTTCTTTCCTATGATAATACATACATTGCATTAAGCTATAGTGCAAAATAAAGAGCTAATTAGTCGAGAATAATAATTTCTCCTCCTTCCCAGTCTCTATTAAGAAATTTCTCCTAATTCAAATATGTCACTCCCATAATCTCATCCTTTAGAACCAACCCCGCAAAATTTTTGTTCAATGGATTTAACTTGTTGCAATCTTGCAATGAATGACCTCACAATTTCTCCAGCTCTTTATAAGACGCAATGTTATCATCAATAAACGTCGTTATTTTTATGCTTTGTATCATCAATTTAGCAGCTTCCCTTTGTTTCTTCCTTTCCAAGCTAACATTATTGCAAACAAACAAATTACTTCGTGCATCCAATGTGGTGTCCACAACATGTTACTTATTAATGTTCTTAGTTGATAATTTTACATCAAAACGTACTTTTTTCGCGGAATTTGAACACTTGTTCTCTCTAATAATATCGAATTCGAACTTCCTTTTATTTCTTGCACTACATGACACTTATCCACAAACTTCTTTGACAATTTCCTTTGATTTTGCCATTGGTTTTTCTTCTTTGTTTTTTTGCCTCTCAGCTTCCCATCATTCCTCCAAGGATTTCCACTTCATCTCAAATAGCTCAATTAATTTCATTGCTATTCTTTAAATTTTATGGATCATGTGATGCAACATATTGGCACTGCAAAATATGATCATTACATCACTTGCAAATTGATCTGTTGTGTTGTATAAACCATTCTCCAACTTCAACTTCACCCTGTCAAATTCCATTAATGGTCCACGTGTTTTTGAATTATTCCAAAATCACAATAGAAAGAGTTAGAATTGATTCCACATTAATCAAATATGTTTGGCTACTTTTAATCAATTCTTAAATTATCACAATACTTCAAAAGTAATTCTGAATAGTATTAATTATTAACTTTGTGATTGTAATTAAGAATTGACTCGAACTTGTGTGTGTGTGTATAATTAAATAATTCAGAGTGTCAGATAAATTGAGTCATACCTTACAATCCAAATAAAATTAATTCTTCGAAATCCATGTCATAATTTGTTAAACGAGGTGTACCTGACAGTCCAGAATTACGATGACAATATAAAATCTTAATATTTATATATGGTAAATTCTGTTTAAAATCAGTTATTTAGGTAAATAACTTAACAATCAATTTCCCTTGAAAAAATAAAACCTTAATATCATTAGAATTACTATGAGCCAATCTCTTTTCAATCCGAGATTAACATTGGCCTTTTCAAAGTAACAAAACATTGTTGTTTTTTGAACTGGTCCATTATATAACCAAGAAATTTATCTCTGAGAGTAGGTTAGAATGGATGTGTTGAGTCTCCTTGTTGGAATGAGATACCAAAACATCATTGATTGTGTAGTTGTTACGGAAAGTGTGTAGTGATGTAGCAAAGGCAGACTTTGTTTTGAGTTTCCTATGAAAAACATCATAGAAAAATTTGTTTGTCATTGTGTTGTGTACGTTTAATGCTAATGTGTGATACTTTTTTGTTTGGTCTTCCCTCATATAGGTATCGGGTTTTAGGGTTTTATAAATACAAAAATAATTTTTCTATAAAGAACTTTGCAAAGAAATCAAGATAAAGTTTTAATATATATACTGAATATAATATTTTACATTTAGTTCCGTCTTATGATAATACATACATTGCAATAAGCTATGGTGCAAAATAAAGAGGTAATTAATCGAGAATGATAATTTTTCCTTCTTCCCAATCTCTGTTATGAATTTTCTCGTCATTCAAATCTTTCATTCCCATAGTCTCATCTTTTAGAACCAACCCCACAAGTTTCTTCAATGGATTTAACATGTTGCAATCTTGCAATGAATGACCGCACAATTTCTCCAGCTCTTTATAAGACAGAAAATTATCATCAATAAATGTCATTCTTTTTATGCTTTGTATCATCAATTTAGCAGCTTCCCTTTGATTCTTCCTTTCCAATCTAACATTATTGCAACCAAACAAATTACTTTGTGCATCGAATATGGTATCCACAACATGTTGCTTTTTAAACTTCTTAGTTGATAACTATATCGTTTACCCCTGCGGCCATTGAAAAAAATTTAAATACTCAATATCATATATAAGACACAAACAATTTGTTTTGTTAAAGATGACTTTAGTTTTATATCTTTAACATCATTTTCAATGTTCATACATTTTAGAATATTTCTTTGTATGCAACATTAGTGGTAATATCAATGCAATCACTATTTTCATCGGTTAAGAAAATTTTCCAACCATTCCTTAATGTAACCCTTGAAACTGCAACATACAGTTAACCATGTGAGAATACTGACTGTTGAAGATATATGTCATTTTGCTTAAGTTATTGCGTTTGACTTTTATTAATGGTCATTGCAAAGCAAACAACAATGTGATATGACCACTATATGCAATCATATTTGTATATTTTGTCAATTACATCACCCTTATCCAAAAGGTGTGATATATATATATATATATATATATGACAAATGTTAATATGTTCAGTTTTTTTGTCCTTGTCAAGAATTGAACTCTGAATCTCCAACTCTTTAACCTTTAACTCAAATTAGTTGAGCTATCTAACCTTCCAAAGATGTGAAGTATATGTTTGTCACAAAAATTATTAGATTTGGTAAGTAATAGATTATTTTTAGAACCAAATAGGTGTGTGTATTCTTATAATTTTAATGAAATTTATGCCTTTTAAAATCCTATTTATAATTATATACAAGCCTACTATTCTTTTTTCTAAATATATTTGTCATAAGTTGATAAACCAACTTGATATAGATGAAAGTAATTTACAAAGATAATAGGACACTGGTTTAGTAAAAATGTTCCTGTCTTGAGAATTATCAATATAAAGTCTAACTAAGAAACACCATTTCAATAATTTTAGAAAAGCAAGTAACAAATATTAACTAAGAATGCAAATTATCTCTATATTTCAACGGTAAGTTAAACTTCCCAACACAACAATTAAGCTATAAGATCTCAAGGAATAACATTTCCTTACCCAAATCATACATCCTTAGAACCAAGTATGCACAATATTGAAATTATAATAAGTGATTAGATTATGGTTTAAACCTGATATGATAAACTCAAAAGTGTGCATCAAATATTGCAAAAAATACATAGCTTTTTACATAGTCACAGCTCATTGCAGAATTCAGTTTTCCAGCTGTATATTCAGTTTTACATAGTCACAACTCATTGCAGAATTTAGTTTTCCAGCTTTATATCCAGTCCTGACCAAGCGATGCCGATAGATTATGTTGACTCCCTTTAGGTTTCACTTAGAGACCTCAACCTTAATTAACCATTGTATGCTCCCATCATCAGAACCGTCAAGTACTTGAATCAGTAAAAGATCACATGGATAATCAATTTGACAAACTGCAGAAATTGCCTACACATACACCAGATAAAGCCAATTTGTGCAAATCTTAAAAGTATAATGGTGTATGCACAGGCAATTTCTGCAGTCTATGTTCGACTTAAACAAATTTGTGACATTTGCAAAATCTATGTTCGACTTAAACAAATTAATTAACACTATTGTAGTGAAACTTGCTGGCAGCTTAGACATCACATCTTAGAAAAAATGGAAAGCAGAAGTTTGGTGACATACTTCTTTCTCATTGCATATTGGAATTTGAACCAAAACCATTGGATAAATACATACAGATCCTTCAATATCTTCAACCTTGAATGGAACCATGTTGATCTTTGGCTTAACCTTCTTGAATTTGATCCAAGAGCACCCTAAACAAAGAAGCATACGGTCCACAAATTGGATAAGAAACAAAACAATACAAAATCCAAGCAACATAAACCATTTTGAAAGAGCCTGAATGAGTGGAGCAATGTAGTCAGCATGAAACATCAACTAAGCAACAAAAGCCATTTGGAACAACCTCCAGAAATCAGAAGTATGAGGAATGTGTAGATTGGTATTCCTAAAATGCCAACCTTGAGTGTAAGCAACAACCTCAAAATCCAAAACAGTCAAAGAAATCACCAAAAACAAACTAATGATTCTAAACAACAATTTATATTTTTCAACAGCCACACCTTGTCTTCTAATCAACCTTTTCTTAATAGCTCCAAGCCAATCCCCAAGAACAGTTACCAACCAAGTAACACAATCAACGGTGCAATGAGCCTTGAGAAGCAAAACCCACGTAACTTGTATAACATTCTTGCCACGGTTTTTATCCACGAACCTAAATATCAGGATCTGCACCAATAATCTTCACAACTGAGAAATCGGGGTCCTCCATTTTCACCCCCCAGTGTTCCTTTTTGTGAGTCCTACACAAAAATTAATGCTTAAAAGATAACCAATTAAATGGAAGTACATATCATGTAAATATATAATATATTTATTCTTTGGTCTTCATCTTTACAAATGACTGTGTTTAGGAACTTAACATGTTCAGAATATTCTCCTTAACTCAAAAGTTTGTTTGATAAATTTTTGTGACAATTTAAAAAAGAATTAAAAACTTGAAGGCCTAAGTCATTAGTTATTGCACAGAAAAATATTCTAATTGTGTTTTTCATAATCATAATCATCACACTGCATAAATCCTAGACTCTCCAAAAAGGATCATTAGAACTTACCTACCAATTGAATCAAATATGCGCAACAAATGTTACTTTTACAACTCGTTTCAATTAGTTCGGTCAAAATTACTAGACAATTTAATAAATAAATTTAAATGGGAAATATCTTAAATTTAAAAGGCACTACCCACAAATAATGTAAGCCGAATTAGTCAGTCATGTCTCTAAGTAACCATAGGGTCACTCGACAACCAAAATTGAAAAGAAGATGCAATCGAAAAAATAACAACACAAACGTGTATATGTCAATGCATTTGGAGATATAGAATAAATGCAATCGCAAGAAGTGAATACAATATGCATGATTGAAGGCATATTTCAAAATATTCATGTCACGATTGAAATTTAAATGTGACCTAAAAGCCAATGACAAAAGGTAAGTGTTAAATTGACTGCACTAGAAAGTGACTAACTACATTAAATTGTGATTCATTGACAATATAAGATTTCAGAAAAACTGCACAGAAACAGAAAAGTTAGTATCCATTGCAATCAGTTTTGTTTAGTAGGACTAGGACTTGCACCGTATCTTAAAGTAATGACAACCACACCAGTCACCACATTCCGAAAAGAGTATGAAATTCTTCACACAAGTCATAAAAAGAAAGAAATATCCACCTACTTTGAGAACAGTCTCAGCAACATGTTGTTAAACAATTATGTCGTTCAACACTTAAGCCTGACAACATAATGTTTTTGAAAATTTTCCCTTAAACTTTTTAGTTAGTTCGAAAGCAAATTAAGTATTTAATGTTATCTCTTATTTATTAAAGTTAACCCGGACGCTAATTGTTGCCCTAAATTTAACATAACCTAGCCCTAATGCTTAATATTACTGTATTACCCCTAAAAGTAACAATTCACTCCTAAATCACTC
>Ga0315913_1005294_pt1 | contig 15680 bp, 6 predicted proteins | sample MpolsnodulesMG_FD_207736 | JGI IMG/M metagenome (GOLD analysis project Ga0315913, IMG submission 207736) | Medicago polymorpha root nodule microbial communities from Los Angeles, California, United States - small nodules | ecosystem: Host-associated > Plants > Roots > Nodule | place: USA... | reverse complement strand
ATAATTATTAGTAGTTGCTACTTGTTGATTCATGTGTTTTATAACTTTATAGGAGAAATGTTGACAGTGTCATTGATTATTTGATGGGAGACATGAAACAAAGGTTGATTTTCTGTTGGGTAAGTACTACTGAGCACTTCATCAATTTTATTTTATTTCTAAATTGTCTTTAATTTTCAAATGGATTGTTTTCTAAACTAGGGAATTTGTTGTGGTAGATTTGGCATAAATTTTCAGAGTTGTTTAGTTATGCAATCTTTTCATTGTATTTTATACTGTTTTCAGTATTAGGGATTATCAAGCTTTCAGATTTGCATTTTTAGTTCCATTTTTAGAGGTATCGGTTTTAATTTACTGTCACGGTTACATTGCTAACCTTTATATTGTAGCAAAATGTGGAAAACTGTGGCCGATACAGTCAAGATAACTACTGCAATGCCGTTGCAAAGATATCAAAATCTGTTATACTACGTCTGCATCATGGCTGTGGACTGTGATCTAAAATCATAAGTGGTATATAGCTACTTTGATCGGAAACTAGTTTAATACGAAAACACATCAACTTCGTCTGTTAACATACATTATGGAGTACTAATATTATCAATCTAGATTGACTGCAATCACTACAGTCGCTAGATATGGATTGTTAGATGTAGTATGGACGGTCTGTGCTTTGAATTTTGAAATATGATTTATAATACAACTTAAAATTATGACCATCCGATCATTGATATATGGCCGAGACTACAACAGTTGGAAGTGCCTACTGCGAACCATGACAGGGCATGTTAATTTCTTTTATTGATTTATCATTGTTTTTAGCATAATTGGTCTCTAGAGTAAAACATTGGTCTAGATTAATCTCATTTTACATATTCTTTGACAGGATATGTCACATTGTACTGAAACAGCTTTCAAAACTCTCGAGAACAATCGCAAGCCACTAGTTTTTAAGGATCTAAGGAAAATTTGGGACAAGTATGATCCGAATCTTCCTTGGGAGAGGGGATATTACAACGAGTCGAACACATTGTTGCTGGATGATTCTCCCTACAAGGCGCTGCTTAATCCTGTAAATAAACTAACTCTTTCTTTACATTTTTTTCATTTATCAAGCTTATTCCGGTCATCATATATTGTGACATAGCGTAACTTATGGTTATTGTGTTGATGAATTATTGCAGCCATACAATTCAATCTTTCCGCATACATTCAGTTATGAGAATCAGAATGATAATTCATTAGGTATGGTACAAAATGATCTACATATATTTGTAAAATCACAAGGTTTTGCTTGATTATTGTCCCTTCTCAATTGCTCTTTTACCTATTAAACAGTGTTCTATATGTAGGCTTTCTTTTAAGATTTGGCTATAATCTCACATCTTTTAGTAATAAGTGAAGGTAAACAAATAGTAACATAAATATGGTAAACGCTTATGTGTTTATTTGATCTTATCAACTGACATAACCACTTGTGAGACATCTGTGATAAGAGCTTATGACATGTGTTTTAAGCTTTTGTTTTCATAAACTCTCTAGGATAACTTAAGAAAACAACGAATAGTTTCTATGTTTGAATTTTTTTTATCTTTTGTTATAGAGATAGCTTATACATAAACACTTATATAATAAACGCTTGTATGCTAAAAGCACTTAATTAAGCCATTTACCGAAACAGTGTATGAGAAATATACCATTTATTTCATATACATTCTATCTAAAAGCACTCACAAAAATGCTTTAATTGATAATTCCTTTTCCTTTTGAAGGGTGTATTGTTATTCATGCTCTCCAAAACTTATGCTATGCATTATAAATTTATAATAACAAAAATGTTTTTCGTCAGCTGCTGATGGCTATTTACGACAATATCTGGATGGACTGGCAACTGCTGAAAATATGGTGAAGTATGTAGAACAACATCCATTTGGTCAAGAACGTATCACTGAAACCAGTGAATCTTGGGACTTCTACCTCAATGTTATCAATAGTCTTTTTGTTTGTCAACCTGAAAAGTGAAAATATGGTTTCTTTCAACTGTAATATGATCAATTTAGTTAGTCAACTGTGCTAAACTGCTAGAATTCTTCGTTTTCGGATTTTCTGTACAAGGGCTGAAGAGTTTTGAAAAGAAATCTTGTTTGTTGAAATTTTGCAGAAAGTTTGAAAAATGAATTTGAAAGATTTGTTGTGTGATGTTAATCTTACATATTTATATATAATCTTACATTAAACTGCTATCTATATGTGGTGTTAACGCAACGTAAGATTGGCAATATAAGTTTCTTTAGTGGAGAAATGAAATCTTTATTGATGTATCAATTTTGACATCATCAATTTTGAAACTTTTTTATTGATGTAATCAATTTTCAATCTTAGTAAAAAATCATGTGAAATGCTAATGGGAAAGGTTTAACATTATGGGACCGGATCCTCTCCGGTGAAAGGTTTAACAGAAACATCTCCAAACAAAGTGACAAATTTTGATGAAGATGTTTGGTATCCAAGGCACAACACTAGGTAGAATCTCCAATAGAAACGTGAAGTAAAACTAAAGTGCGGATACTAATCGAAAAGGAATCAAAATTTACAAAGAAGGACAAAAATCTTATGTAGGGAATGAGTTGGACTCCATGAACATTGTTTTTGCTCCAAACAACATGCAATACTCATCTGAGTTAAAGAACCATACAAAGGCGAGCAATTAAGAATTGACAAGAGAGTATACATTAACCAAGAATCAACAAGAGTATGATTTGTCTTACAAGGGTTGGGTCTTTATGCATGAAGTAACCTCCATGAAGAAGATAAACAATGTGTTTGGTAATTTAGGGGTTAACAATGTTGAATTTGATCTCAGTAGAGTCTTTAATGAAAAATGTTTATAATGAACAAATATTTTTTGTGAGAACTTCCCAAATAATTTCTCCCCTAAGGTTTATAATTGACACTTGTATTCTCTGGGTGTTTGAAATGTCCCACTAACTTTTCAACTTAATCATTGACGGCCCACTAAATTTTAAATTGGCGCAGTAAAGTGAAAACTAAAAGGCAATTTTTGAACGTTATGATAAAGATGACGCCAGTCTCCAAAGAATAGTTACAGTTTTCAAAAATGTCAATCTTCTCCTTTATTTTTCAGTCGAAAATGACATTTTTGGAGACAATTTATTAGCATGTATCTTGTTTTTATATATATTTCAACAGGTCTTTAAGGATTTAAAGATGTAGGAATTTTCTAAGTCCAAAGTTGAAGCTGGTTGGTTCGACTAAAGCTTTGATTTTCGACAAGAGTTATAGCCTTCGACAGGGATAGTTGGTCGACAAGTTATATATATTTTAAGCAAGTTCAAATCCTTCTTGAAGAGGCAAGATTTAAGGTTTGAACACACAACAAGCATGATGAAGCTGTCGAAGTAGAATAGTCTCCAAAGAGTAGTTACAGTTTTCAAAAATGTCAATCTTCTCCTTTATTTTTCAGTCGAAAATGACATTTTTGGAGGCAATTTATTAGCATGTATCTTGTTTTTATATATATATATTTCAACAGGTCTTTAAGGATTTAAAGATGTAGGAATTTTCTAAGTCCAAAGTTGAAGCTGGTTGGTTCGACTAAAGCTTTGATTTTCGACAGGAGTTATAGCCTTTGACAGGGATAGTTGGTCGACAAGTTATATATATTTTAAGCAAGTTCAAATCCTTCTATTGAAGAGGCAAGATTGAAGGTTTGAACACATAGCAAGCATGATGAAGCAGTAGAATAGTTTCTAGCCGTTGGTCGGATTAGTTATTTTCTCTTATTCATAGGAAAAACGGGTCACAAATCATTTAGCAAAAGTTCTATACACTCAAAGTACCAGCACATAGAGAAACGAATCTGAATGCATGTATTGCTGATCTTGTGAACCATCTTCATTTTATGCAATTCAATTTACTTTTCTTTAAGTCTTTTTGCCTTTAAAACTTTAAGTCTTTACTTATTTTAATCTGTCTGTTTATGTCGAAAGAGAATTATCTTCATCCTAAAACAATTTTATTCATCTTCTTCATAAGTAAATTCATGAATATGATGACCATTCAAGCATTTTCTGAAAAAAGATTGCACAACATGTGCTAGGAGTTCTAGTTTGATCCTGCAAGCAACGTTTAAAAACTAGTCATATTGTTTACCAAAAACACCGGTAAACACAAATATAATCAAAATACAATTACAATACTATAATAAGTGTTATTCTTTCAAATGTACCCTTAATTTTTTTTTCTTCAACTTTTGATATAACCGGTCATATTAGAAATAATATTTTTTTTAGATTAATTTAATAACTGATGTATCTGGACTTTATTATGAACCAGATACATCAATTATTCAATAAACTTTAAACACTAATATTAGCTTGTAATAATGACGGAAGAAAATACTATCTTTCTGGTGTTTAATTTTCAGTCAAATTTGAAAATATGGATATTTATCCTAAAAAAGAAAAAGAAAATATGGATATTGTTTTTATCAATTAAATGCAGTCAACTAACGTTTTTCAAAAGGGTGTGTATTATTTTTTTTGCTTAAATTAAATGACTTATTTTGTTTTTTTACTAGAAAAACCTTAAATTACTCACCAACAATATGACATTAGAATTTTCGTTTCCCTATTTTGTCCTTTGAAGTTTGAACTACTTCCTTGTAAGTAGGAGTGTTTTCTGTTTCGGTCAAAAAATACCGAAAAACTGAAAGCCCAACCGGTCAACGCTATATTTTGTTTAATTTTATTTGTAACTTTTCTATTTATATTTATATTCATTTCCTTTGTGTTCAAGTAGAAGTATTAAAAAAAAGTATTAAAAGAAAAAAAAAGTTATGAAGTAGAAAACACAAACACTTTTTTTTTTTTGAGGAAAAAACACAAACACTTCTTCAGGTATGTTACATTCAAATTTCTTCAATTATGTTTTCTTTGTCTTTTTTTATTAGTACTCATGTTTTTGCTCTTGTTCTTATCACACACTTTTTAGAATTTTTGTTATATAGTTTATATATTTTTTTTGTTCTTATCACACACTTGTTATATTATGATTTATATATGATGTGATTATTATAATGTTCATGTTTACAGAATTGATTTTGATATAGATAAGAGGAAGAAAATGGTTTTTGGTGTAGCTAAGGTAGAAAAAGATACTATTGCTGATAAAAAAGAAGAAGAGGAAAACAATTTGTGTATTTCTTCAATTGGAAGTTTGAAGAAGAAGAAGCTTATTGTTCTTGATTTAAATGGACTTCTTTGTGATATTGTTTTTCCACCTCCAAACCGTGTTAAACCAGATGCAACCATAGCTGGGAAAGCATGTGAGAAAAAACTGTTTTATTATTATTTTATTTTTTGACAACCATTATTATTATTATTATTTTTATTATTATTACTTTTTCGTATGTTTGTTACGGCTTAAACTAAAAGTGATTTTGACATAAAATAATAATTTAAAGATTAAGGGTGCGTTTGTTTGGGATTTTTTTCATAAAAAATCTATTTTTTCAACTAAAAAATCATTTTTATTTTTATTTTTGTAGTGTTTGTTTCAGATTTTAAAAAAATTCATTTTGTTAAAAAAATTATTTTTAGCCTCAAAATGAAAAGCTATTCCTAGTAGCTTTTCTAAAATCTATTTTTTTTTCTTTCTAAATACAAGAAATTCAAGTATAAGAGCTTCAAATCCTAAAAAAATGATTTTTATGATAGTAAGCAAAAAAAAATAGCTTTAGATTTTTTAAAAAAATCTCTAAAAACGAATTTGTAGATTCTTTTAACCCAAAATCTATTTTTTTAAAGCTGAAACAAACGCACCCTATATTTTAGAGATTTTATGAAAAATCAGAATCTACTTTGTGTTTGCTTATTGTAATAAAAATTACTTTTTTTAAACAAATAATCTAGTTTGTTTGAATACAACTGTATAAAAAGGATTTTTTGTTATAAAATTAGTTCAATCTTTTAAACAATATTTTTTCGATTCTCTAAAAAAACTCTATTTTTTGAGAAGATGTAACAAACCGATGCAAAACTTTTACAAGTGCCTATTTTTTTAAAATAAGTGATTTTTTTCCTTTAAAAAGCTATAACAAACATGCTCTGTATTTGAAAGTACTTATGATTAAAGTAAAATAATTTTAACTATGATTAATCTATTTTTCTAATGATTTGTGCTTTTTTTTTTCATCAGTATTCGAGAGGCCTTGTTATCATGAATTTCTGAACTTCTGCTTTGAGAGATTTGACGTGGCTGTGTGGTCTTCAAGATTGAAGTAATCTTAAGCAATTAATTATTAGTTTCTGCTTAATGACTTAACAACATTTTATTTTCACTTATAATTGCTACTTATTGACTCATGTGTTTTATAACTTTATAGGAAAAATGTTGACAGTGTCATTGATTATTTAATGGGAGACATGAAACAAAGGTTGATTTTCTGTTGGGTAAGTATTACTGAGCAGTTCATAAATTTTATTTTATTTCTAAAATGTCTTTAATTTTCAAATAGATTGTTCTATAAACTAGAGAATTTGTTTTGGTAGATTTGGCATAAATTATACCGTTGTTTTTAATTATGTAATCTTTTCATTGTATTTTATACCGTTTTCAGTATTAGGGATTATCAAGCATTCAGATTTGCATTTTTAGTCTTCTACATTATGGAATACTATATTATCAAACCAGATCGACTGCAGTCACTAAAGTCGCTAAATGCAGATTGTTAGACGAATACGGATGGTTTGTGCTTTGAATTTTGAAATCTGATTTATAATACAACATAAAATTATAACAATCCGATCTTCGATATATGGCCAAGACTACAGCAGTATGAAACGCTGACTGCAAATCATGACAGGGTAAAACATTTGTCTAGATTAATCTCATTCTACATATTCTTTGACAGGACATGTCACATTGTACTGAAACAGCTTTCAAAACTCTTGAGAACAAGCGCAAGCCATTAGTTTTTAAAGATTTAAGGAAAATTTGGTATGATCCAAATCTTCCTTGGGAGAAGGGATATTACAATGAGTCGAACACATTGCTACTGGATGATTCTCCCTACAAGGCACTGCTTAATCCTGTAAATCAAATAACCCTTTATATTTTTCATCATTTATCATATAGTGACATGTCCTAACTTATGCTTAATGCTTTGATAAATTTTTGTAGCCATGCAACTCAATCTTTCCTCATACATTCAGTTATGAGAATCAGAATGACAATTCACTAGGTATGGTACAAAATGATCTACATATATTTGTAAACTCGGAAGGTTTTGCTTGATTATTGTCCCTTCTCAATTGCTCTCTTATCTATTAAACAGTATTTTATATGTAGCTTTCTTTTAAGATTTGGCTATAATCTCAAATATTTTAGCAATAAATGAAGGTAAAAGAATAGTAACATCAACAATGTAAATGCTTATACTTGTTTATTTGAGCCTATCAATTGAAAAATCACATATGAGACCTTTGTGATAACTTATTAAAAATGCTTATGAAAACAACTAATAGTTTCTATGTTTCGAGATTGTTATAGAGATAGCTTATACATAAACACTTATATAATAACGCGTATATGCTAAAAACACGTAATTACGGCGTTTATTATACTCAGGTTATTTCATATACCTTCCATCTAAAAGCACTCACGAAAATACTTTACTTGATAATTTCTTTTCTTTTTGAAGGGTGTATTCTTATTCATGCTTTCCAAAACTTATGCTATGCATTATTATTTGCATAAACAAATATTTTTATTAAATTAGTCGTTACATAGTTTATAGAGATCAAATTAACCCTGAACCTCCTGTACAGAACTTATGCTATGTATTATAATAACAAAAAATGTTTTTTGTTAGCTGCTGATGGCGATTTACGACAATATCTGGATGGACTGGCAACTGCTGAAAATATGCAGAAGTATGTAGAACAACATCCATTTGGTCAAGAACGTATCACCCAAACCAGTGAATCTTGGGACTTCTACTTCAATGTTTTCTTAAGTCTTTGTTTTAAAAGGAGAAGGTTACAGTGAGAACTTTGTGAGGAATTTAGGAGAAGAGAATATTTGAGAGAATAACTATTTCTATTTCTTGAGATGATACTTTGATTTTAGTTTTCTTGTTTGGTTTACAAATGACAAGCTCTCCCATTTTTGTAGGATCCAAGGGAGAGTTCTAGACACATCATAAGATAGCTTTCTGCACACTTCTCTCAACTACATGCATTTAATACTACTAGTATTTCCACACGTGCAACGCACGGACGAACAAAGATTTTTTGTGGCGTTAACAAATTATTACTTTGAACATACCACCAAAATAAAAACATATAATGCACTTGTTAGACAAATCAGATTATGTTTGTTAGGTAATAAAGTATTTGACTTAAGTTATTGGACCTTTATATCAGTAAGTTAGAGTCCATTAGGTTTTGTTATACATTCTCTCATAACCTTTTGCAATGTTAAGATATTGGTATTCTATGAAACCCTAGCCGTCTTTGTTGTTCCTTTTCTCTTTCTCTATTTTGTATCTATATTGTTAACATGGCATCAAGAACATGGTTCGATCCACCTTGCACAACTCGTTGCTTCCGTGTCGAATTCCCAAAAGTTTGGGAATGTTGTGTAATTGATTTTGTTTAATCATTGGTGTTGGTGTTTTTGATTGTATTTGTTGGTTGTTTCGAAGACTTCAATTGACGAAGATCATATGTTGGTTTATTCGTAGCAGTTTGTTATTCCTTGGGTTCCATCTTCACGTTACTTTGTTTGTTTTGCTAATTTTATGGGATTATTGCTTGTTTCTCATTGGTTGAAGGATATTGAAGTTTGTGATTGTTAGTTTCTTCCCTACGTTTGTTTAGAAACAATTGAAGAATAAAAAAAAAAATGGTTCGGTGACATATGTACTCAAAAGAAAAAGAAAAGAAATGTTGGTTGTGTATGGTTCCTGTTTACGGTTTCAAAAGACTCCTTTTGTATAACTCAATATTTTGCAACTGGACTTTGAATTTTGAGTTCGATTCTAAGTATGTTATATACTCTGGAATTTGGTGGTTCTTATTGTTTGAGTTTTATGTTTGGGTCGGTCTTCTTTTATTTTTGGTTTATTTATTTGAGTTTATTCCTCTGTTTGTGGGTTTGTTTGTTCTTTTAATCTTCATGTGTTTCTTTGTGTTTGTGTTTGGTTAATTGGTTGTTCATCTATGTCTATCTCTGGTTACTTTAGTTCAACTTGTCATGGTTCGTTTGGTTTTGTTCGTTTTGGTTCTTCAAGTTGTCTTGATTTAGTTTTGTTTGGTTTAGTTTGGTTCGATTTGATTTGGCTTCGTTTAGTTCATTCAGTTTGATTTGGTTTCGTTTAGTTCAATTTGTTTGGTTGTTGGGTGAGTCAAAATAGTGCTCACAATTGGTTTATGTATTTGTTTGTTTGGTGGGTCAAGCGCTCACAATTTGTTTGTTTGGTGAGTCGAGTTCTCACACTTTGGTTGTTTGGTGAGCGTGTGCTTACAATTTGGTTTCTTCTTCCCCTTTTGATTCTTCTGATTGATTGCACTTCTCCGCTTTTGATTCTTCTGATTGATTGCATTTCTCTCCCTTTTGATTCTTCTGATTGCATTGCACTTCTCCCCCTTTTGGTTCTTCTGATTGATTGCATTTCTCCTCCCTTTTGATTCTTATGATTGCACTTCTCCCACTTTTGATGATTCTTTGGTTACTCCTCTACTGGTTCTATTGTTTGGATGGTTGATGGTGATGGTTCTTGCTGCTCTCTCTACGAAGATAACTTATTTTGGTTGGTTGCTTCTCTCCATTGGTTTTGCTGATAGCTGATTTGGTTTATTTTTCTAGGTTAATTTGTAACAAGCTTAAAGCTTAGTAAGCTTCAACTTGAAGGGTAGTGTTAGAACTTTATATTATTTAGTATGTTTTTCGTATTTTGTTTGACAAACTCACAATGCTTCTTGTTGACTCATTGTGAATTTGAGGGTTGATGTTAGATAATAAAGTATTCGACTTAAGTTATTGGGCCTTTATATTAGTAAGTTAGAGTCCATTAGGTTTTACTATATATTCTCTTATAACCTTTTGCGATGTTAAGATATTGGTATTCTATGAAACCCTAGCCGCCTTTGTTGTTCCTTTTCTCTTTCTCTATTTTGTATCTATATTGTTAACAATGTTGTCATCATCAAAATAAAGATGTCATCATTTAACATATAGTTCAATTTAATTTAAAGCAATTACATAACCCTGGTCAATAATGATTAATGACTCCATAGGTTATAAGTGACACGAAAAAGTAGTCGACACTTAAAAGAGCAATTAATCCAAAAAAAATCCTTCTTGAAGATAGATGCATCATCGCTTGATAGCTCCAAAGTTATCTACAAAATTAAACAAAGTTTTTTGCGTGTTATTAATGTATATTGGATATTTCAAATTGACAATGAAGCTTATATATATATTCATACCTGATAAGCTATTTTCTACAAATTATCAAACACCTTCGGATAAACAACATTGATAGTTGAGATGCAAGGATTGCCATCTTCCTCCAAATCAACATTTTCAACCCTTTTTTGGTGGTTACCCTCGAAACAACAAAATACAACTGCCCATGTGCAATATTATAATATTTGAGAGTGAAAGGGAGAATAGGATGAAAGTGTGGGTATTTGAATTGTGAGTGGAGTTTGTCTTGTAATTTAATTTAGTGGAGTTTGTGACTTTAACATTAATACAACTGTTAATCACAACATTATTTATACCTACCATATAAATACTAACATAAACTAAATACCTATAACTCCCCATGTTTGTAGAATATGAAATTTTGGACTTAAACCAAATACTTATAGCCTCCCATATTTAGAGAAATATAAAATTTTGAACTACCATCAAATACTTATAGCTCTCCATGTATAAGAAATATTGATTTGTTTGAGGTTAACATTGAAATATATGTTTAGAGAATATTCAGTATGATTTATGTCATATACAGAGAGAGAAGAAGAAGAAGAAAGAAAGAGTGAGAGATTAAAAGTGTGAATATTTGAATTTTGAGTTTGAATTGTGGGTGAAGTTTGTCATGTAATTTAATTGAATTCTGAACTAAAGATATGTTTACAACTACTATCTTGTTGGATTAATGGACTAAAAAATAAGGAGTGTTTGCATATTATTGAGAGAGTAGAAGACTGAAAATACACTATCCAGAGAAAGATTTTGTAAGTCTCCCGTGTAGTGTTTTACATCCTAATATTATTTTTTTATAACCAGGGCCATGAATTTATATCCATTTTGCATATTTTCTTCAATATTCCGTTAACTCAATCATATAATTGAATAAGAGACTTATATATTTACAATGATATGAAACATAAAATCAATTATACAGTTTTGAATTAAAACAACACACTTTTGGTTTAAAAATTTAAATTAAAAATTACTCATGATCTATACATAACGTGTTATATTACTGGACTAACACCATGTTTATAAGTTCAATACCCTAGAAAATAACCTGTCAAAACAGAATAAACAAACTGATCAATATCTAATATGATTGAAGAACAATAAATAATTTATTAGAAATAACCAATAGGAAGAAATAGAGATAGATATAAAAACAACTATTTCATCAAACAACAAATAAAATAACCTTATTTCATTCTCTTCAATCATAACATATTGCAAATAAAATAATCCTATCAAAATGTTGGAAATTCTCTATCATGCAAGCTGTTAAATGTAGAGCAATTATTCATATTAACTTAGTGTTTGATTTTGTTAAATGAAATACAAAGAACATAAAAAAAAATGAACTTGTTATCAGTGTAATACATTTGAAGAGTTAAATATACATAAATATGCATTTTAGTCAAAATTGTTTAAAGAATAAAGATACTAAATAACTAAAACAGAACATGTACCTCAACAATGATAGAAAAGAAATACTCTTATAACCAATTTTTGTGAGAATCACTTCTAAGATCTACCTATCTTTCTATATGCATTGAAAAATTATAGCAACGTCTATTTAAGTTGGACTTTTACACAATGTGTGCATGTGTGTAAAACATATGTTTCTTTTCAGATGTGTGTAAATTTATATTCAATCAAAGACTACCCTTTTATAGAAAAATATCAAGACACAAAGACTATCAAATAAAAAACCAAAAGAAAGAGACGTGTCATATTTAGATTCAAATTTTGAACTTCAACATTATGCAAATATTTAAATTTTTGGCTAAATCCCAATCTTTAGAAAATGGTAAAAGATTCTAAACTCAGTGGATCAAATTAAGACGAATCACAAACATTCAAATTAAAACCTTTGAAAGAAGGACATGGGATGTGAGATAGTTAACTTTGTTAGGCTTATAAACATTCAAATTAAATACTCATGAGTTTCATATGAGAAGTTCACATAACCAAATTCATATTTGATGGTCTTAATGAGTCAGTTACACATACATGTAAGGTCAGAACATGGGATGTAAATTGTTAATTTTTCTAGGCATATAACTACTCATTAGTCCACTTAATGTTTTGGGTTAAGCTTGTATCCGTTTAAGAAACTCATGTTGTATTGATTGACAAATCCATCTCATCCCATTTTCATTGTGTTCATCTGAACCCATTTTCATTATCTGTCCTTGATGACACTATATAATCAAGACCAATAATAACCAAACTATTGAAGCTCAAATCTTATATAACAGTACAAAAAGACCATGGTATAAAAATAAGAACCTTGCCTATTAAATATTTGTAGAAACCCATAGTTAAAATCTTTGGTGATTATCTATAACTTCAAAGAGTTAAGATTTATCTATATTATTCTTTAATGTTGTTGATCAAGAAAAAGGAAACAAAAACTTGCTACAATTCAAAACTTTTTCATTTATATTAGGCAACATTATGCAGTGTTAATTTCATGAATATCCAATACTCTCATGTGCACAACTATTCTTGACCCAAATATAGTTCCAAAAAAGATATAATAATTAAAAAATTTGTGGCCCTAACAAAAACAGACTTGAAACAAAAGTTTTGAATAATTCTATGGTTGATACTTACATGATCATAATAGTTAAGTCCTCTACCCTTTGCTTTCCATTTACCCTTAGCTGCAAAGAAAGAAACTATGAGAGAACACATTTGACAAAAACATGACATAAACATCCATTTAAATCTTGTAAGTTGGGTATCATTATCAAATTGAAAGAAGCTACAAATAATAACAATCAAATGTGGCTATGTATAAATTTTCAAGCATTCACATGTTGTCATTGAAATGGTAAAATCATAACTAATAGTTGTAACACTTATTCTGCCATAGGCTGCGTATGAAATTGATCCCAAAGAAATAGTACTTCAATAATCTAATATGATTTATCATAAAACAACTTTGAACACTAAAAATAACTTCATCGTGCTTATAAGAAACTGATTTTGTCCTTAGCACACTTCACAAAAGAAGTTAATAGCGTGAAAAAACTCATCCTTTGTCAAAGAAAGAAATATAAGGACCAAAAAGAAATTGACAAAATCTAGTCTCAAAGATAATTGACTTCATTGACCAAAAAGAAATTGACAAGTCTAGTCTAACAACATGAAAGCTTAATCATAGACATAAAAGGTTATTCAAAACCAAATTTTGACACACTAAAATTGAAGAACCTAAAATCTTTAAAAAATGTGGGTTATTTCGAACTTATTCCCCTTTCCCTTGAGAAAATTACAGTTCGGTGGTGAATTAAAAATTGAGTCAATGCTAACTAATAGCTTGATCTCTGAAAATCACCGCGACAAAAATGGTGACTTCACTGGGACATCCCCTAAGAGGGTTGAGCCTAACTTGGTTTTACTTATTTTTTGTGCTATAACTTGCTTAAAAATAAAAATAAAAATAAATAAAAGATGTAAATACGTGTCTATGTGTTTTTTTTTTTTTGCGTGAGTGGTGAGATAAGTCCTACACTCAGACTTGAGGGAATAATAAGATAGGATGGTGGTATAATCATAGTGCCATACCGAGAGTAGTCTCGGGTTTTGGTACATGTGATATAACCCCGCTCAGTGGAGGCCTCTTAAAGGTAGTATTCTGTCGGTGCGAGTAGTCGCGTTTGGCGTTATTACTTTTAAGTGTCCCATGAAATTGAGGACCTTTAGAGTTACCTTTAACCTATCTTGGCCTTTTAGGGAGTAATGCGGTGGCTAACCAAGATTAGTCTTGGTATTAGTTGACACGCGATACTACACTCAAATGGAACTTTCTTGCGAATGTTGTTGGACTGGGAGTTAGTCCCGTAACCCAATAATATCCGGAAGGGGTTAATGACTTTGGGAACTTGGTAGAACCCGTGATACATGTACAAATGAAAACCATAGTTCTTACCATGTGATACTCTTACCATTGACTCCATCATCGTGGACTTAAACCTTGGACCATGTTGTCACCCTTTTTTGTTGCATAATCATGCATACATGCATACATTCATAAAAAAATTTCTCATTAATATCAAATGACTTAGATAAGTTTTTTTAAACATCACAGATATGGACCTTGTAAAAAGGAGCACCAAGAAATATAGTTTCAAAAGTCTTAACTAATCCCTAGCTTTGTTAGGGACTTTTTCCTTGGCTTTGCTTTTGCTCTTAAAAAGGGAATTGGTTGTAATGTTTTAATTATCAAAATGAAATAATGTCTTTTATGATGTTTACAATTACTTTGACAAGTCCTTTGATAAATTTAAAAATGTCTATTTTTTGCATTAGCATCATCCATCATTTTGCATTCATAGTTTCAAGTCTGAGTCTCACACGTTGTTTCTCCAATAAAAGGTCAATTCACCTCAGTCAAAAAGTGCCCCGACGTCCTCATCCAAAGCCAACTCGCACATACAATACTCGGGAAAACAAGAAAAGGAGAATGAATGTACTTGAACAAGAGAACCACGATCTTCGTGAAGAAGTGACATCCCTCCAGGTCGAGATGGAGAAGTTAACCAACCTAGTATCTTTGCTGGCGGTTACGCACAGTTATCCACCACCTCCTCCTCCTCTCAGTCTTCTAGCTCAGACCACTATGCCTTCTATTCCGGTTTCAACGGTGTCAATCAGTACTCCACAACATACCATGCCTTGGGGCATACCCTTTAGCTTTGGTGAAGTGCTCCGCCCCCAAGTCTCCAAGGTTCCACAATATGCAGTCCATGTTCCTCCGCCTGGTGCAACAGTCCCTCAAGCTACCATGGTTCATACCATCCCGCAAGACAATGGACGCATATTCCATTCAGGGAGTGTGGGGGCTTATGATCGGATGGATTGATGTAGTATTTTTGTACGATCAAAAGTAAGTATTTATATATCGTCTCCTCAGGGACTAGTGCGATATCATGAACCGTTCAACACCAATTATCATTTTAAGTTAAAAGAGTAGTTTGTTCGTTTGCTTAGAATCAAGTTAACTATGTTGTAAGATTAAAATTCGAGATTAATAAGGCGTGAAACTTGTTAGGATTAGAGCTCCTTGATCAAGCATTACATGTAACCTAAAGATCATGCATGGATTCTAGTTCTTCTTTGATATTACCACGTATCCCTCATCAATATCATTCGTGTCCAAATAA
>Ga0315913_1005291_pt1 | contig 15684 bp, 6 predicted proteins | sample MpolsnodulesMG_FD_207736 | JGI IMG/M metagenome (GOLD analysis project Ga0315913, IMG submission 207736) | Medicago polymorpha root nodule microbial communities from Los Angeles, California, United States - small nodules | ecosystem: Host-associated > Plants > Roots > Nodule | place: USA... | reverse complement strand
GCTGGTAGGAGAATTTGTCCCGGACTTAATTTAGCTTTGCTCCATTTGGAATATTTTGTGGCTAATTTGGTTTGGAATTTCGATTGGAAGCTTCCAGAGGGCAGCCATGTTGATTTGTCGGAAAAAGAAGAATTCACTACGGTGATGAAAAATCCATTGCAAGTTCATATTTCTCGTAGGATATAGATTATGTGTAACTATGTGGAGTATGTAGAAACGTATGTTGTTGTGTTAAACAATCTAGATTCTCTGCTTTACAATGTCATACCACAGCAGGGAAATGTTATATGTGGATTTGTCACATATGGTGGGATTTTGTTTCATACAATGATCCCTTATGCATACATATGCCTTTACTATCATAGTTCATTCTTATATATCTTGTTTCTTGTATAAAATAAAACATGCCTGTCATTCTTGTAAGTCAAGATACTTTAAATGTATAAAAAATATGATCTTGTTTTTGTAATATCAAAGTTGTTTTATTTTGGTCGACTGAAGCAGATTATGGTAGTACTACTTTATACATTCCCTAAAGTTGGTTTATTTTGTTAATCTGTTTGGTCTCGGCGGTAGACTAGAATGTATGTCCTAGCTGAGACAGGGAAATTATGTTTAGGATCATAGTATCTCATACAATATAGATTATGTTTCCTCCCTAAACATCCGTGGTCTTAAATTATAGGGTTGTAACTTGTAATTTTGAGTGCAGAAGTGATGCATAGAATAGAGTTATGGCCATAGTGAAACAGTGGTTCATGATTTTCTTAATAACAAGATCCACAGATGTAGATCTACTAAAAAGTACCATAACAACAATCAACACATTGGGAACTTGAACAATTTCACCTTTCATTTGATAGGTTAAATTGAGTTCATGCAAATAATAATTTCTATTTTTTTAATACTTACAACAAGTATCCTAAAGACACTCTTTAGTATTTGACGATTTGTCATTCTCAAATCTTCACTTGCATCAGATATTGACTTCATATGCAAATTAGATAACACTGTTTTCATTGATCTTATGGTTGTATAGTGTGATATGCAAATATTGTGGAGGCCAAACTGAAGTTCTTATGAGACAGGTAGAATATCATAACACACACAAAACAGGGAATAAAACACAAAAGGTTGTGGATGACCGGATGTGACGTGATGTATATAATTTACAAATGGTTTTGATAGAGAGGGTACTCGAAACATTCTTTAAATATTTTAAAATATACAATTGTTCTTTTAAGAAAATTAAATATTTTGATTTCTAATACATTAAATACACGTATTTTCAATATCACTTATTATTTATGGTTTTTAAAGAGTGCTCCATAACACTCGTTAACATTTCCCTTTTTAAAAAAAGTAGGAATAAAAAAATTAACTAATCACGACAATTGGTTATCAATCATGAGGTTGAATAAAAATAGAGCGAATAAGTGAATTGAACATCAAAATTATAAAATATTTATCAAAATAGTCATTGATTTTTGCGACAAATTCTTCCATAACTCTTGTGGTTATAATTTTTAAAAAAAAAAAAAAAAGACTCTTGTTGTTATAAGGTAAGACCAACATTTTTTTTTTGGTTACAAAAGTAGGACCAACATTCTATATTGAGGCTGTAACAGAAAAAAATCTATATTGAGGTGATAATGACGTAGGACCAACATTCAATTATATCACGCCATAGTAACAACAGAGAGATCATTTTTCAAATGAATGATAAACGCATGGAAATCATACTAGAAAACAAAAAGAAAATCTTTGGATTTGTTATTGTTGTTCAATAGAAATTAAAATGAATGAAAAGAGTACAAGGAAAATGCTTATATACAAGCCATAGAAGAAATCTGCTCTAACAGGTTCAGTTAGAGATTACAGCTCACAACTATCTAATTAATCAACTCCAAGTGTGAAACGATTTTAGAAGAACATACTTTTGGTCACAACCTCAAATATAATTGAGTTGCACACTTACAATACTTGAAAAAAGTACAATAGAAAACAATTGAATATTCACTTGAGTTGCCTTGATGGTATTGACTTGAGACTTGAGAATATGTTCATCTTTAAGATCTCAGTTTCGATTTTCATCGGTGTTAATTTAGGTGTGTTAATTCAACTTTTTCAACATTTTACTTTTTAAGAGATGTATTTGTTATACAAAAAAATAATGAGCTAGTTTAATGGATTCTTACCATTTAGAGTAATAGTTTACACCTATCTATCTAACTAGGACCACTCATTTGGCAGAACATTTTTGTACACATTAAGAACAGTATAGACATAGTGTCGTGCAACAAAAGTAATCCAATTCAGTTAAAAAAAAAATCTATTTTTGTTATTTTGTATAGACATTGTTGATTAATTGGTTCTGGATTTTATAATCCAAAAGGTGTTGAGATTTAAAAATCTAAACGAATGGTATTTTGGTAAAAATCACAGCAAGAGAATGACATAAGATAATAAAAGTAATAGTCATTTAACAATGCAAACAATTGTAGTCAAATTTATTTAGTTGTTTTTGTTTAGTGAAGTCCAGAGCCCATTCAGCAACAAAAAGTAAAACTACTTACTCCATGTGTTCCTCCGCTTCTTATTATATGAATAAAAACAAAAACAAAAAACATCAAAGGAAGGTAATAATTAAATGTTGCAACATTTTGAATGTTTTTACAAATATATATTTATCGAAATTTTCTCTCAAAAAAATTTTTTAAAATTTATGAAGTATTAAATATAACCACTAATGTTAAAAATAGAAACATTAAACGATTTCCCTAAAAAAAAAAGAAACATTAAACGAGGGTTAAAAAGTCTTTTAAGTAATAGATATACTTTAAAAGTTGTGACTTTTTCATATAATTAGAACATTTTTTCCTTCTTATTATCTAGACTAGAGGGAGTATTTTTTTATATTTGTGAAGAATGGATGCTTGGGTCAAGAAAAGGTGAAAACTAACATGGTAGTTGTGTTGTGTATGCATACGATCTCTCATACTGAGTGGAAATTTGAAACCCCTTGAAAAATATATCGTGCTATTGTATTTCTGTTTCTGTCTTGACCACTCAATTCTCCTTAAAAAACAATAATGTCAATTTTCAGTAAAAAACCAATAGTGTCAATTTATAGTGTTGATCTAGAGCACGAATTGCGATTAAAAGGTTATTGTTCTTTGGATTTTGCATTTCCAATTTAAATAAAATGAGATAAGCATGAGATTATGTGTGCGTTTGATCAGCTAAGGTATACTGCACATAATAGTATATAAGACAACAATTTAAATTATTGGACAAAAACACAACATACGAAAGGATAACACAATACATGATTTTTTTTTTTTTAAATATTGAACAATTTTTAAATTATAGTACTTTGTATTTTATATTTTTGACGGTTAAAAATTCATACTTAATTTATGTTTTGTTAAAAAATTCTATTTTTTTTAAAAAGATTTTTACAATATTTTACACATTTATGCACAATTTCATTAAAAAAAAATATAAATTAACTTAAAAATAAGGATCAAAAGTAGCGATTGAAAATTTTATCAGACTAAAAGTTGAAGGAAAATTTTAGAGGGACTAAAACAAAAAGTTGATATATTTATAAGGACCAAAAACATATTTAACCCAAAATTATATAAGAACCAAAAACATATTTAACCCAAAATTATTTTAGTATACAACTTGTAGTCATGACAAAAAGTTATGATGTAATTTCACAAAGGATAACAATTTCAATTTTTGTTGAATCCCTTGTCCTCTCAATTTGTTCAATACAAACAACCGAAGATGTTTTTATAGAATGCATTATTTTTATGACACACAAACGGGGGAATAAAACTTAGAAGGTTTTGTAGATGACTGGATGTGACCTCGGATCCCAGGAACATAGTGCATATGTACATTATAGCAGGTTAGACTAGATGCATATATTTTATGAAAAAGAAGGAATAAAATTAACTAATCACGACTATTGGTAACCAATCAGGAGAGTGAATAGACGAATTGATCATTGATTGTATCTGCAACGTTAACGACACCAACATCATTAATTGAATCTGCAATTGATCAAAACTAATCTTTCGATCTGAATCAAATAAACACTACGCTAAGATAGAAAATAAAAAGCACACCGCACAAAGACAAAACAAAATGATGTTAAGACGAGAAAATCACTAAACAAATGAAAGAAAACTGAAAATATGTAAAAATTCACTTAGATAACTAAAAGATAAAGAAAACCAATTTAGAGGGGTGATTTCATATCAAAATTGACCTTAAATCACTTCACTTTGTTAGATTAAGAAGAAGAAAAAGTAGTGACAACTAAGGTTTTGGAAGAAGAAAAAAGAGAGAAATAATATTACGCAACTTAATGCATAAGCTCCTATTGTTATAGGTTATGACATGACACATTAGCTGAATACACACTTCCTCTGAATTAATCTCACATCAGTGACAAATTTTCCTATGTAATTAGGTATCCTAGAGACTAATTTGTTGTCTTTGTAAAAATTACGGTTTCCAACAAATTGCCTTTGAGATTAGATAAATTTCATAGACAAACTATTTACAGTGATTTTTTTTTTTTGAAAGAAAACTATTTATAGTGATATATAGCTGAAATTGACATAGGAACAACATACAATGTGATGTCAAATTAATATATCACGTTATAGCAACGGAGAGATGATTTTTCAAATGAATGATAAACTCATGAAAATCATACTAGAAAAAAAAAACTCTGAACTTGTTATTGTGATTCAATAGAATGAATGAAAAGAATAAAAGGAAAATAGCTCTGTACAGGAAAATAAAATAACTTTGTACTACTATTTATAAATATAATTATTTTTTTACAATAACAAAGTTATATTATTTCATTCCTTTAATAAATTTTCATGTTAGCATTCCCCTATATATTATGTAGTAAGCATTATACTATTAATTAATATAAATAGTTTTTTTTTTTTAATTTTTTTTAAGAATAAATGGATAGGTAGTTTTATGTAGTTAAGGTTGAGAAACCACTTTGTTGTTTATAGTTATAATAAGGCAGTTATTGTTTGGTGTGTTATATTTAAAGTGGTAAATTGTGAATGAATGTTTAGAAGTTAATAAACAAAAGTTCTAATCTTCTTCCCTTTCTTAAGAGAAATGTCCCTTTCTCGAATTATGATAATTGTTATAGTTAATTTCAATATTCTATCATATTTTTACTATACAACACTTTAGATCCCCTAAAGAAAACTTTAGAAAACACTACCTGCATGACAGTAAAGTGTACACGTTACGAAATGGAGCCGTATTTCACCGGCTCTTATTTCTCTATTTTTTTGTTGGTTGAAGCAGTTGTGGTGTTGAATAGCAAAACTGGTCAGCTACCCTTTGTCTATTTGGGTCTCCCTATGAGGGAATCCTCATCGTTTATCCTTTTGGCATCCGTTGGTTGTTAATATTCAAAAGAAATCATCCGATTGGAATATCCATGGATGGTCGGCTTGTTCTCATCAAATTTGTCTTGTCTTTGCTTTCAGTTTATTTTTTTCCTTAGGAAAATGGTGTTCGGGACTGTTTTCTAATAAGGGGGTGTTGTATAAAGTTTAGCAACGAAGTATGGGATCGAGAGAGATAGAATTAGAACAAGATCTCTGTGATATCTTATAGGGTGAGGGAGCCAAGGATTCTAGTTGGTTTCAGAAATGGGTAGGTCATAAAATAGGTAATGGTGGAAATACCTTATTTTGAAATGATTCTTGGTTAAAATGAGTCAATTTGTGCTCTCGTTTAGGACGCCTCTCTGAGTTATGTGTTGATACTAGTGCTACTGTTGCCAAGATAAAAAGGTTAGGTTAGGCGGTTGATGGGCAAGGGTGGTGGTGGAGGAGGAAATTGTTTCATTGTAGAAGGTGTTTACAATGTTCTTACCCATCATCAACAATTAGGTAATGATTTGCTCAAAGACTTAATTTGAAACAATGTAGTGCCTCTGAAAGTTTCACTTTTTGTTTGGCGAGTTATGAACAAAAGGATTCCTATTTGAGATAATCTACTTCGTCGAGGACTTGTTTTAATAGGTTCATTAGGATGTTCGAATCGATGCGACCAGGAGGAAATAACCAATCATCTTTTTATGAAATGCGATTTTTTAGTAAAATTTGGTACCTTCTTCTTCGATGGTTGGAGATTTATTAGGTCCCACCTTCTGATATTTGTTTACATGAACAATAATTCGAGAGCACTCACATGTCATTGAGATACAGTTCTGTTTTCAGGTAATCTGGTAGGGTTACATATGGATGATTTGAAAAGAGCGCGACTAAAAAAAAATTAACCGACAACTTGATGTATAGAGAACATCAAGCAGAGTGAGTAACATATTAATGTAAAGAGAAAAAACATGTTTGATGAACATTCCATTCTTTGAGAGAGAAAGAGATAAGAGGATATGGTGTGATAGATGTGATAAGAGGAGTATTAATTTATTATTATTAAAATCAACTCAAGTAATTATTTCGTTAAAATCAAGCATAACACAATTGTGACAATTAAAGAGAATATCGTTAATCTTTGATTAAAATTAGTTTTTCAAAGAACATTAATTAAATGATTAATTGCGCAAACAAATTGCATAAAATTACCCTATATCACAAATTATAAGTCGTTTTGAAGAAAAAATTTGGCCCAAATTATAAACCATTTTATAATACAAATGAAACATTAATGATTGTTTTCTTATTGTACCCTTGACTATTTAATACTCTATCTTCTTTCTGTTATTTAAATTTTACTTCCATATACCATTAATGAAGGGTATTTTTGTAAAACTACTTATAATATCATTTTTTTCATATAACATTGATTACATTTTTTAATTTGTGTAAAATGATCAAAACTATTTATAATTTGGGAGGGAGGGATAATTGTTTTGAACTTATAATATTTAGGGGTCATAAGTAGAAATTAACTATTTTCCTTCAAAAAAATCTTCACTTTAAATGAAATTTGTTTGTCTGTATGAGAATTAAGAAGGAGAGACGTGTGTTACAACTTAAAACCACATCCATAATCATCATATCATATGATTCCTTTATATAAACCCTCATCATTCTCATTGTGTGTCACACACATATCCATCCCCACAAGAGTATAGTTGCACCAAACTTTTACGTAATGGAGACATGGTTCATCTTCCTCGTTACTCTCTGCATCATCTTCCTCATCAGAGCCATCCTCTCCTCCTTCACAACTACCGTACCCCTCCCTCCCGGCCCTCTACACATCCCCATCATCACAAACATCCAATTGCTCCGAAGATCATTCTCCCAACTCGAACCTTTTCTCAAAACTCTCCATGCCAAACATGGTCCTATCATCACTGTCAATATCGGTTCTCGACCTTCCATTTTCATCTCTGACCATTCTCTGGCCCACCATGTTCTCGTTCAAAACTCAGCCATCTTCTCTGATCGCCCTACAGCTCTTCCTACTTCCAAAATGTTGTCCAGCAACCAACACAACATCAGCTCCGATTTTTATGGCCCAACATGGCGTACCCTCCGTCGCAACCTTGCTTCTGAGATGCTTCACCCATCCAAAACCAAATCCTTCTCAGAAATTCGGAAGTGGGTCTTACACACTCTCATCAACCGTCTCAAAACTGCATCGGAATCTGCAGATTCTGTTACGGTTGTTACTCACTTTCGTTATGCTATGTTTTGTTTACCTGTTTTTATGTGTTTTGGTGAAAGAGTTAACGATGAGAAAATTAATGATATTGAGCGTGTACAAAGGACAATTCTGTTGAATATTAGCAGATTCAATATACTGAATTTTTGGCCGAAAGGTACAAGGATTTTGTTGCGTAACCGATGGCAGGAGTTTTTGAAGTTACTTAAGGATCAAGAGGATGCTCTGCTTCCGCTGGTAAGAGCGAGGAAGCAAGTTTAGGAGAGTAAATTGATTAATGTTAATACAGTTGTTTCGTATGCAGATACTCTTTTAGAGTTGGAGTTACCCGAGGAGAAACGGAAGTTGAGTGAGAATGAAATGGTTAATCTTTGTTCGGAGTTTTTGAACGCTGGGACGGATACTACTTCCACTGCTTTGCAGTGGATTATGGCGAATTTGGTGAAGTACCCGAAAGTGCAGGGGAGGCTTGTGGAGGAGATTCGGGAGGTGATGACCATGGAGAGAAGGAGGAAGTGAAAGAGGAAGACTTGCAGAAACTTCGGTATTTGAAGTGCGTGGTTTTGGAAGGGTTGAGGCGTCATCCACCAGGGCATTTTGTGTTGCCACACGCGGTGAAAGAGGATGTGGTTTTGAACGGTTATTTGGTGCCTAAAAATGGGACTGTGAATTTCTTGCTGGCGGAGATGGGGTGGGATCCTCGGGTTTGGGAGGATCCAATGGAGTTTAAGCCAGAAAGGTTTTTGAAGGATGAGACTTTTGATATTACAGGGAGTAAAGAGATAAAGATGATGCCGTTTGGAGCTGGTAGGAGAATTTGTCCCGGACTTAATTTAGCTTTGCTCCATTTGGAATATTTTGTGGCTAATTTGGTTTGGAATTTCGATTGGAAGCTTCCAGAGGGCGGCCATGTTGATTTGTCGGAAAAAGATGAATTCACTATGGTGATGAAAAATCCATTGCAAGTTCATATTTCTCCTAGGATATAGATTAGGCATGTTATGTGTAACGATATTCTTGTCATAACACAGCAGAGGAATATTATATGTGAATTTGTCACATGGTGGGATTTAGTTTCATACAATGATCCCTTATGCATACAAATGCCGTTACTATCATAGTTCATTCTTATATATCTTGTTTCTTGTATAAAATAAAACATGCCTGCCATTCTTTTAAGTCAAGATAGTTTCAATGTATAAAAAATATGATCTTGTTTTTTTAATATCAAAGTTGTTTTATTTTGGTCAACTGAAGCAGATTATGGTAGTACTACTTTATACATTCCCTAAAGTTGGTTTATTTTGTTAATCTGTTTGGTCTCGGCGGTAGACCAGAATGTATGTCCTAGCTGAGACAGGGAAATTATGTTTAGGATCATAGTATCTCATACAATATAGATTATGTTTCCTCCCTAAACATCTGTGGTCTTAAATTATAGGGTTGTAACTTGTAATTTTGAGTGCAGAAGTGATGCATAGAATAGAGTTTGGCCAGAGTGAAATGGTGCTTCATGATTTTCTTAATAACAAGATACACAGATGTAGAGCTAGTTTGTCAACCTGAGTTAATCATCACCAATTACTGTATCAACCATCTTCAACTTCTATTTGAAAGAGTAACATGTGTTCCTTTCAACAAGTCCTACTTAAGTTCATACGTTCTCGCTCATATTTTACAAGTCTACTAAAATGTACCATAACACAACAACCAACACATTGGGAACTTGAACAATTTCACCTTTCATTTGATAGGTTAAATTGAGTTCATACAAATAGTAATTTCTATTTTTTTTTTTAATACTTACAAGTATCCTAAAGACACTCTTAGTATTCAACGATTTGTCATTCTCAAGTCTTTATTTGCATCAGCTATTGAGTTCATGCAAATTAGATAACACAATTTTCATTGATCTTATGCTTGGATTAGTGTGATATGCAAATATTGTGGAGGCCAAACTGAACTTCTTATGAGACAGGCCGAAGGTTATGGATGAGTTTGTTTCAGCTTTAAAAAGAAATAGATTTTGTGTTAAAATAATCTAAAGTTTTTTTTTTTTAGAGATTTTTAAAAAAATCTGAAGTTATTTTTGTTCACATACTATCCATAAAAATTCATTTTTGTTTAAGAAAAAAAATGTGTTTTAACTTGTACATGTATTACCTCATTGTTTTTGAAAAAAAATAGATTTTGAGAAAAGTTAATCCTAATAGCTTTTCATCTTAGAGTCAAAATAGATTTTTTTTATAAAATAATTTTTCTAAAAATCCTAAACGAACACTTAAAAATGAAAAAAGTGATTTTTTTTACGGAAAAAAATAGTTTTTTTTTAAAAAAATCTTAAACAAACATGGCCTATAATAACACACACAAAACAGGGAATAAAACACAAAAGAAGGTTGAGGATGACGGGATGGGACGTGATGTATATAATTTACAAAGGGTCTTGATAACGAGTGTCTTTGAAATACTTTTTAAATATTCTAAAATATGCATTATTCTTTGAAATACATTGAATACACATATTTTCAATATACTTATTATTTATGGTTTTTAAAGAGTTCATCATAACACTAGTTAATATTTCCCTTTTTAAAAAAAGTAAGAATACAAAAAATTAACCGATCACAATATTTGGTGACCAATCATGAGGGTTAATAAAAATAGAGTGAATAAATGAATTGATCATCATCCCTAAAAGAAAAAAAAGAATTGATCATCAAAATTATAAAACATTTATCAAAATAGTCATTGATTTTTATGACAAATTCTTCCATAACTCTTATTGTTATAATTTGTCAAAAAAAATTAAAACTCTTTTATAAGGTAGGACCAACATTCTATATCGAGGCTTTAACAAAAAAAACAAAACATTCTATATTGAGGTGACAATGACGTAGGACCAACATTCAATTATATCACGTCATAGTAACAACTAACAACAGAGACTACAAGGCTCATATACAAGCAAGCAATAGAAGAAATCTGCTATAACATATTCAGATAGAGATTACAGCTGAGAAGCCTATCTAATTAATCGTGTGTAACAATTTTTGAACAACACAAACACTTGTGTGGTCACAATCTCAAATATAATTTATTTGCACACTCACGAAACTTGAAAAAGGTACAATAGAAAACAATCGAATAAATCCTTAAAAAAAATTGAATAATGTGTATTTTTGACATAATTAAAAGAAATCTATTGTTATGTGTGAGACTATATGATTTTTATTTAGGCATGTGATCATAGAAATATTTCTCACAACTGTAATCTTGTAATTGTGGTTCAATAGAAATTAGAATGAACTAAAAGACTACAAGGCTCATATACAAGCAATAGAAGAAATCTGTAATCTTGTAATTGTGGTTCAATAGAAATTAGAATGAACTAAAAGACAACAAGACTCATATACAAGCAATAGAAGAAATCTGCTATAACATATTATGTTAGAGATTACAGCTCAGAAGCCTATTTAATTAATCAACTTCAAGTGTGTAACAGTTTTTGAACAACACAACAATTATGTGGTGACAATCTCAAATATAATTTATTTGCACACTCACAAAACTTGAAAAAGGTACAATAGAAAACAATTGAATAAATCCTAAAAAAAAATTTGAATAATGTGTATTTTTTACATAATTAAAAGAAATGTATTGTTATGTGTGTGTGATTATATGATTTTTATTTAGGCATGTGATCATAGAAATATTTCTCACAACTTTAAATAACATTTTACTATTTAAGAGTTTTTTTTTTTCATTTTTTTTTTACTATTTAAGAGTTGTATTTGTTATACAAAAAGTAGTGAGCTAGTTTAATACACCATCCGTCCTTATATATAAGTCCTCTTTTTTTTTTCCTTCACATTTTTAAAGAAAAATTGTCGGTGTAACTAATGTGTCTGTTTTATGTGTTAATATTATCAAATTATCATTTGTTTGTATGTGTATTAAATTTGACTATTCATATTTTAAAACAAGTTATTAGTATTAATTAAGGGTATGTTTAGGAAAATAATAATAAATGCATCTAGTAATTTAAATAGGGGTTTACATTTAAGGATAAAATAAAGTCAAATGAATGCTTAGATATAGAGATAGAGGGACTAGATTCTTACAATTTAGAGTAATAATTCACACCTACCTATTTAACTAGGACCAATTATTTGGCAGAACATTTTTGTACACATTAAGAACAGAGCAGTATAGACATAGTGTCGTGCAACCAAAGTAACCCACTTCGGTTCATATATTATCGCTACTGTTTTATTCTTGTTAAGAATTCTGAAATTTTATTTCAAAGATTTATATAATGATAAAATTAACATATTAACAATTATAAAATATTCAAATGTCTAGATGAAATAAATAACTTTGTACTATGAATGAAGTTAGCTAACCACCATTCAACTCAAAGATTTTCAATGTTATGTACATCTTGTGTTAGTTAGATATTCAGATGTTACACTCACAAAGTAACTCTTTAAAATGTTTCGTTTAAATCCAATCCAATGAACTATCCAGAAATTTTCGGTTATATCCACTTGCGCTTTCAGACTCTAACATTTTCAGGTGATACAAAAATATCTTTTTGACCCAAACCAAAACTCAATCAGACAGCGGTGTCACACGTGATAAATATATTTTCTTGAGTGTTCAGTCTGTTCACAAAAGTGTGTACCCCAAGAACACACCCTTAAAAGTGAACCCATCTTATATAAACACTACTGCCGTATTTTCTCTCCTATATGAAACATTCTTTCAATTCACATAACACAACACTAGTTCTATCCAATGAGATTTTGTGTTACTCTTCCAACTTCCACTCATTTAACTAGAGTTCCAACAGCTAGCAATGGTGTTAATGGAAGTAAGCGAACATGCACTGAATATGTGCTGCTGCTACTTGCACTTCTACTACAAGAATACAGTAAGATATAGTGCAATTAACACCTTCCTTTTCCAGAACAAGAAATCAAGAACTCATGGATTTAGAAAAAAGGTTTTACCTTTAAAAAATGATGAGAAATAAAAAAACACTCGTGCAAGATATCCTAAAATTATTGCAATAAGGGAATAAACAACACGGGGGTCGTACTTGGTTACAGACCTAGTTTTCGTCCAGGCTAGGCTCAAGTGGTCCACATTTGAGAATATTTGAGTTCAAATCTTGGCTAAAGCAATCCTTGGTGTTGTGTAGAAAGTGTGAATTAGAAGTCTCACATTATTTAAAAAAATGGAGGTTGAATACTTTATAAGTGAAAGGACTCATAAACCCAAAACCTTAAGGTTTTAGGTTATGTGGTGTCCAACTCACTTGTATGGTTGCTTTGGTATTAATGTGGATGATCCCATGGACTCCCCTTGTAAGTCAACAGTTGGTTAGACTTTACTTATTTTTCAACTAAACTATAGTTATTAGGACCTCTTCTCTTTAGAAACCGGAGGAATAAGACAAAAAAATACCTACTTTCCGCCCTCTTACAATGGGTGCCGATCAAAATAGCATGAGATGTGTACAGGGGCGGACCTCTTCAAGGCACAGTGTGGCAAGTGCCACACCAGCCTAGCCCCCCTCCTGTTTTTTTTACCGGTTCATTGTATAATTTTATTCATATATTAATACAAACTTAATTTTTTTATGTTTATATATGTGCCTATATTTTTACTTATATATTAATACGAAGACATTTTTTTTTTAATTTATACACGTGTCTATATTTTTACTCGTATTAATAAGATGACCTATTTTTTTAATTTATACATGTGTCTATATTTTAACTTATATATTTACACAAGGACCGATTTTTTTAATTTATACACATGTCTATATTTTTACTCATATTTAATACGGAAATAAATTTTTGTACAATTTGTACATGTCTATATTTTTATAATTTCTACGCAATTTGCAACTTGCTTTCAAAAAAAGAGCGCAATGCGCTCACCCGCCCGTATGCATCGATATCATTCTAGAGCATTTGATTAATCTCTTGTAACCTATATAGAAAGATATGTTCTTAGAACAATTAGTAATGATATAATTTTAGTTCATTTTCAACAAATGAAAAATTGATTATTTTCTTTGTAATTTTGGTTGGTACAACTAATTTTAATATAACTTCTTATTAAATCTAGTATTATTTAATTATTTGACCAAAAAAAAAGTTGCCGCACTAATATTTTGAGTCCAGATCCGCCCTGGATGTGTAGCCTTTAGTTTGTTGTATGATAACTTTTGTTGTTGTGCTCAATGCCCTAACATTGATAGTGTAACATGCAGAAGTAAATTTTCAGCAATTTAATAGTTTTTTACTATATTGTTTCCTATTGTGTGCGGGGGGATTTTAACTTAAAACAATTTTGAAGATGGGGTTTTATCGTAGTAGTGATACATAGACTACCTTAGGTGGCATGTACTATAACACGCTAAAATTTCAAAATGTATTTTCTAAAATCAAATACAAACAATAATAAATCATACAAGGGTGTCACAAATCTTCTTCAATTCAAAAATACTTCATTTAAATTTTAAACGTCACAGCGGAATAATTTTCAAAATATCAAAGAAACATTCACATTTTTAATTCCACATCAAAACTAAATTCAAAAGAATTCTAAAATCTAATCTAAAATAAAATTAATCCCCAAACCCTAGTGTCACAGATCAGAGCATCGACTCAATAAAGACTTCCAAAAGCGATAAGTAAACGAGTAGACTTCAAAGCCATCCTCAGAGACTCACTGATACTAAACTTCTTTTTCCTGCAAATCTACACCACAAGGGTGTAGGCGCCTAACCCGCCACTAGAGGGTGAGAATATATTCAACATAAGAAATGCATAAACACATGTCTAGGTCTAGATAAAAGAATATATCAATTACATTTAGGCATGTATACTTCACAAATGGGTAATATTCACATTTAAATATAAACCTTCGTTTGATAAAAATCAATAGGCATCAATCGACATCTTATATAACATACAATTATCAACACCATTTAAGTATATCAAGTACACATTTAAAGAAATGCAGATCATTCACACATAATCATATTGAAACAAATTATTGAATTTCACATCTTTAAATAGTTACACATTTTTAAATAGCACATCTTTTAATTACACATCTTCAAAATAGACTTGCAGTTATGTATGCAATTCCCCTAACTCGACTCTATATGCATGTGGTACCAGTTTTGGATATCAGAAGCATGTTACTGATTTATCCCCCATCTTTAAACACATCTTTAAATCGGACTGACCATGAATGCATGAACACCAAGGAATGACTCAACAGTGCACATCTTTATAAGACTTGACAATTACACATCTTTAGATAACACATCTTTGTATGACATATCTTTAAATCTACATCTTCAAATAGCACATCTTTATATAACACATCTTTAAAATCACACATCTTTATATAACACATCTTTAAATCACATCTCTTAAAATAGCACATCTTTTAACTTTATATCTTTAAATAACACATCTTTAAATGTTCGCTTCTTCATATAGCACAACTTTAAATTATTCACATCATTAAATAATTCACAAATTACACTTAATCAAATGATTTATCAATTACACTTCATTAAATAACTCGTCAATTTACACATCTTTAAATAATTCATCTTTGCTCATCATATAATATCTCATCAATTCGATTCACTATAACAATTATCTCCATAAATTCATTTTAAAAATATGATATATTATTTTGAACTAAATTAGTAATGAATCCTCAATCAACATATAAATATATACTACTGGTTAATCACTCTTCTTTCTGGCCGTAAAAGGTAAACTAAATATAAGATGCCCAACTTGAATTCTTTTTTTTTTTTTATCTATATTATGGTTGTGAATCATGTAGCTTAGACCCTTTACATGGGATTTGAGGAAACTATGTGCATCGTTGTCTTTAGTTTAAGCCTTAAACATAATTAGTTGTATACTCGGTCCTTCCGGCTTA
>Ga0315913_1005290_pt1 | contig 15685 bp, 8 predicted proteins | sample MpolsnodulesMG_FD_207736 | JGI IMG/M metagenome (GOLD analysis project Ga0315913, IMG submission 207736) | Medicago polymorpha root nodule microbial communities from Los Angeles, California, United States - small nodules | ecosystem: Host-associated > Plants > Roots > Nodule | place: USA... | reverse complement strand
ACTTAGTTTTCACTTTCAGCTTCGTAATCTCCTATGAGAACCAACACCACCTTTATCTTTCCTTGGGAAGTTCCCCTCATCTTCCCCGTATTATCAAAACTCTATATCCCCCCAAAATCTCCCTAACCCAGTTGCCTCAACCTTTTTCTACAAAGGAGCAGCTCCATTGCCATCAATATATCTCACGATGAGTATTTAAAGTAACCATGATTTCTTGATGGTAGATATTGAGCCCTTGTGTATACTACGAGTGGTTTGTTAACCCTCTTATTTGTCTTCTTTTTTAGGGTACAGTCGTTGTTTTTTGGTGGGTCGAGTATCGCTCAAACTTTTCCCATTTTGAAAAGAAAAGTACTATTTGTACTTCCCTCATTCTCTTTAATAATATTCGTTTTGAAGTATAAAAAAAGCCTTGACAGTCGTCTAATTCTTAAAAAAAGGGAAACAACCGCTCATATCGAGAGATAGCTCTATTATATAACACCCTAAATTTTTAATATTTCGTTTTTAACTCTTTTTGAATCAGTTGTGCTGATTGTGTTAGAGACTGAGCTTCAAGAAATCCATACCCAACATACCTTCAACCAACGGATTGATTTAGGGTTCTTAAGCTTCCATTACAAAAGATTTGCACAAATGGTATTGTGAAAACGGTTGAACAAAAGATAAGTCTTGGCTGCCTACGACCACCTTATTTATAATCCTAGAGTTTTAACCGAAAATAAGATCCGAGTCATAACAAACTAGGCACAATGCTAATCAACCCAATACAAAACAAACAACCCAAATCTCATCATCATCTTTACTGCCTCCTTAATTTGCTTTCTCGACCAATAGGACATTCGAAATGGGTTTTGGAATCAACACGAGGATTGTAGATATTTTTCTTAGCTTTCCAACAAATACTCATATGCTTTATTCTGAACCAATGCTCAAGTTATGGCATGAAAAAAGCAAAGATGATTGTGCAAATATTTCATAAAATTTATAAAAAAAAAAATACATTAGAATTCAAATGTGACTCGAAGTTTAGAAATAAGCTAAAAAGATAAAACTAGGACCGAAAAGCTTTCAAAATTTTAAAGTACATAGCTTGAAACAAGTTCTCAATTTACATGGCTTATGCTACGTAGCTTAATAGTTTTTTTAAGCGATTTTCATATGGTACATCGGTAATCCACACAACCGAATATTTGTTTGGTTTAATTTGCAAGAGATTTTTGTTGTTTGCTTTTTTGTTATTGTTGTCAATATTGTTTGCTTTTAATCAATGATTAAATGAAGCTTATAAGACTATCCTTGCATGGTTTAATAGTGTCAAGATAATTTTTTGATAAAATAAAATGATTGTTAACTTAAAACAACATAATTTTAGGTATATGTAAAATTAGCACTGTGGCCAATATATTTACCTCTCTCACTATCACATGAAAAAACCTTCTCTCACACATGCACATCATGACTCAAAATCGGATGGAATGATTAAATATGATCATTAGTTAAAGCACGAGAAATTTTTATTCAATTTAAAACAATGCTCCATGTAATTTTGAAAAAACACATAGTTTCCACTGCACCACATCCAACCAAGCACATAAGAGAATTAGTATCTAGACCATCCGTCTCACCGAGTCTTTTGTTTGTAACATGTTCTCTAAAAACGCCAAACACACAAAGAGACTTATACTTTCTTATTCCAAATTATACTCTAACCTTTGAGTTTTTGTCTGAAGGTGCTTGAGTGAGGAACTAAAATACCCCTCTAATAGAGAATTGGTCTGACTTGTACAAACATCCAAATCCACATGTCACAAACTTGATCTTACAAAGAAATATTTTGCAAAAGAGAGAAAAATATTTTGCAAAAGAGAGAAACACTTCAACAAAAGTTCTATTCCCAAACAAGCAACTAACTCATTCTCCACCATCCACCCCCATCAAAAGCCATCACCTCCTAAACATCTCACAAACTAACATTTTATTCAAAGACACACCATATAGTTATTGAACCTATCCTTAAGAAACCCCCTGCCTGCGCCCAAGGATCTGACCAGAAGGAAAAGTCAATCCGGGAGGAATGAGTAACATATTAATCTAACAAACTAACTATTACCCCATTTTCCATTTAAAGAAAAACTCATGATCATCATTTTTTAACAAAAAAATCTCTAAACCTCTCTAATTCCCAACTCCTCACCATAATTAATATATCGAATAACTCTCTACCAATATGAGGATATTCTTCTACCTTTCCTACCCTCATCTACTCTCGATTCCCACCCTTAATCCATATTTAGTCTTTAGATTGAATCACCTTAAACCACAAACGTTCCTTATCCATCTCATCTCCAACACTATTTACCTAACATATAATTATTAAATTGATACATACAAACTCTATCTCACTTAACACGTTTAATGTTTTGGGCTTGCTCACACCCACCCCGAAGAAAAGATTTAAAAAGGGATTCAATTTGATAAATAATACATGCACGGAATACCCTTGTCGAAAATACCCTTGCGTTAGTTAAGTAACACATGTATTAAATAATGTGTTACTTAACTCACGCTACGTGCTGTTTTAAACAAGGCAGAAAACCTCATTTCCTCATTTCTCATCTAAAATCTCAAAAATCTCTCTCAAATCACCTAAATCCAAAATTCCTTCAAGTTCAAATCAAACAACACTCCAATAATAAGTAAGTTTTCATAGTCAAACACCATTAACCTTTTATGTTTATATGTTAGACTTTTTCTCTTAAATTAGAAATTTTTTAGATTTAGGGTTTGTTTAAGTTTTGGTATTTTTGGCAAGAAATCATACATTGTTTTCATGAAAATGACTTGTGTTGCTTAAGTGTTTAGATGTTTGCATGTTTATGTTGTAGTTTTGAGTTTTAGAGAATTTTTTTAGATTTAGGGTTTGCTTAAAATTTGATTTCTTTTGCAAAAAATGATACAATGTTACATGTAAATGATTTATATTGCTTAATTGTTTAGATGTCTGCATGTTAATGTTGTAGGTATGAGTTTTAGGATTTATATATAATTTGCACTTCAAGTGTTTGATGGAATGTTTGAATGAGTTTTCATTGATTATTTATAATTTATTATTGTGTAGATTTGAAACAATGGTCGGGTGGATCGACGTTCATGCACAATTCAACGGCGGAGAACCTCAGAGGTTGAAGGTTCGGTGCATTGTGTAACGTTAAGAGGTCTCAAGGATCAATTGAATGAATTCAGCTAAGGAGTCAACACCAGAGACACAAGGAGGGTGGAATACGTTCTGTATAAACGTCCAACGCTCGACGAGGGGAGAATATCATTCAGTTAGGTGGAATTAACGAACGACGAAAACGTGAGGAGCATGTTTTGGGAGCACAGTGTGTTCCAATGGATCGATATGCGGGTAACGTTGCTGAGATCAACTGAAGATATTATCAAGAGTCTGATTCCGCCATAAGATCGTGATTAGGCATGGATCGTGATTAGGTAGGGAATGCACCTTCCAACTACAGCAATTGTCTTACTCTAAAATGGGGATTCAAACTTGCTAAACGCCAGTTCCCAAACATTCACCTGACATTCCTATTGTTCCTTTCAAAAGATTAAATTATTGTTAGGCTAATTTAAATGAATGTATTGAAGTGTCAAGGAATGAACCTCATTCTTTTGACACTTGAATACCATCATTTAAACCAAGCCTAACAAAAATTTAATCTTTTGAATGGAACAATAGAAATGTCGGGTGAATGTTTGAGTCCTGGTGTTTAGCCAGTTTGAATTTACCATTTCAGAGGTAAGACAATTGTTGTAGTTTGAAGGTGCAACCCAAATATTACGTAATGTAATGTAATGTGATATGCCATATTTAGGAACATGTATTATTGAGAATCAACTATATGAGTTATGATATTGAATTCCTTCATATAAGATGAATGTCACAGAATGCACCTCATTCTTTGTGATGACCCATCTTATATGAAGGAATTTGATGTGATAACATATATAATTGATGTACATGTTGTTTATGTAATGTAACTTTTATTCGAATTTATTCAATATGCAACTTTATTGGAATTCATGCTGAGTTTAATTAGGCCTTTTTTCGATTTTTTTTAATACGTAACTTTATTCAATTCACGTTGAATGTATTCTAATTCATTTATTTACTTTATTGGAATTTATTAATTCAACACTCAATCATAAAATAAATGCAAAAATTTAAAAATATGAAGAAAGAAAAATAATAGATATAAAATATCATTTTATTAATATAATTCTTATTACATTTACAATGGGGTAAAACTAAATCTGCAGAAAAATAAACCACCAGAAAACCTATCTTCCGGTGGTAAAACTAAAAAAAACACCAGAAAACCTAGATTTCGGTGGTAAAACTAAAAGAAATCCAGAAGAAAGCCAGCCTTCATGTGGTAAAACTAAATATAATACACAAGAAAACCAGCTTTCATGGGGTAAAACTAAATCTGCACATTTAGTTTTACCCAATCTGGTTTTTTCTCAAGAAAGTTGCTCACCACTCATCATTTTATCACCAAAATTGACCTATTTCTCTTGTTACACCAAAATAAAGAAGGAAAAGAAGGACATTCATAGGGGGAGAGTGAGAAGGAGAGATGATGTGAGGAAATGGGGAAGTTTAGAGGTGTATTTATAGGGGAAGATTGTAACATAGGTTATATCTACCATAAATATAGTCAAAAAACGTGAAATAAAACTTAACACAAACGTGCAAAACCAATTAAAATGCATTGATCAAAGTCCAAAAAAGTGTGTTCTTAGGCTCTAACCACCGGCCAACTTACGTGAGTTAACTCGCGCACACGCCCGTGGTGCGTGACTTAAGTCACGCAGAGCTTATCAGGTGCGTTAGTTAAGTCACGCAGCGTGAGTTAAATCACGCAGCGTGAGTTAACTCACGCAAGGTGTCACGTCATTTTTCGGAGATCAAGGCTATTTGGTCAGCGTTTGACTCACTTTTATTCACGACTGAACATTTAATTTTTAGAAAAGGAGGAAAAAGTTCGAAATCCCCCTTCGAAAAGATTTAGGGTTCAGGGGTTAGTTACATAAAGGGAAGGTATTAGTACCCTTTATGTCCGTAGTACTCTACGGGAACCTCTTAGTTTTATTTAATTATTGTGCTATAACTTGCTTCTAAAAATGGAATTTAAAGTGATGAAAAGAAAAAAAGAGACCTATTTTATCTACATTTTTTATTGTTTGGAAGGACGAGGGTCATTTGCCTACGTACCCGTGAGGGATCAAAACCTCGTAGTTCGGGGTAGAAATTGACGTTTGATTGATTTTGTGTTTTTTTTATTAGTTTTGAAAAAGGTTTTAAAATGAAAAGGCAAGTGGCAAATGAGAATTGGTTTGTATTTTTTATATTAAAGAAAATTACTCAAAATAAGATTAAATTGATTAATGTTGGATTAAGAAAATGAAAATAAAAAAAGGGTCACTTGATTTGGGATCAAGGTTTATTCATAAAAATATTTTTGTGAGTTTGATACTATTTGCATGTTTTTGTTGTTTTTTGAATAATGATTAAACTAAAAATAAAACTAACGAAACTAACGGAGCGAGAAAATAAAGCGTAGGTATTTTGTGGTGACATTGGATCACCACAAAAACCTTTTAACCTAAACTATAAAGCATGAAAATAAAGCATACACACTCGCACACATGAATGATTTACATTAAGCCTAATATACATCCTAGTGTCTACGGAAAAATAAATATGCATGATAATAAACCTAAACTAAAGATGCATTTACATTAAAGAAAACATCGATATGATTACGATAAAAGAATATCTTTAAAAACTACATTATTCGTAAAGTCTCCTTCTTCTCCTTCTATTTTCCCTTTTTTGAGAACTTTTGTTGAATTTTGAGAAACACATCTTGATAAAGCTACATATAATTGACCATGGTTGAAAATATGTTGTGGAAGATAGATTACGACATTAAGAATGGTATGCCTTTGTGACTTATTTATGGTAATAGAAAAACTTAGTCTAACATGAAACTTTTTTTTACTAAGCACAAAGGGAAGTCTTGAGCTCACATTTGTTTTTAATTTAATTCTGGGCAAGAATGCTCTTTTACCAGTATTGCTTCCTGTTATGATTTCCACGTCCAACATATTCTTAAATAAACCACGACATAACAATCGTGTCCCATCTGAAAACTGATTGATGATTAATACTCGTATTTAATATAGTGTTAACAATCTTTTTCTTAAATATTTTGAGTCCTAATCTTTTTTTTACAAGATTAAAGTCCAAACTTTAACATTATTTTTTGCTCATGTTTGTTAATAATCTTTTTTTTAGAGGATTTAAAGTTCAATCTTTAACATTATATTTTGCTCCTGTTTGTTACTAATCTTTTCAGTAGATTTAAAGTCCAATCTTTAACGTTATTTTTTGCTCACGTTTGCTGCTAATTTTTTTTTAGAGTATTTAAAGTCCAATCTTTAACATTATTTTTTGCTCACGTTTGTTGCTAATATTTTTTTAGAGGATTAAAAGTCCAATCTTTAACATTATTTTTTGCTCATGTTTGTTAATAATCTTTTTTTTAGAGGATTTAAAGTTCAATCTTTAACATTATATTTTGCTCCTGTTTGTTACTAATCTTTTCAGTAGATTTAAAGTCCAATCTTTAACGTTATTTTTTGCTCACGTTTGTTGCTAATTTTTTTTAGAGTATTTAAAGTCCAATCTTTAACATTATTTTTTGCTCACGTTTGTTGCTAATATTTTTTTAGAGGATTAAAAGTTCAATCTTTAACATTATTTTTTGCTCACGTTTTTTACTAAGATTTTTTTTAGAGGATTTCAAGTCCAATCTTTAACAATATTTTTTGCTCACGTTTGTTATTAATTTTTTTTTAGAGGATTTAAAGTCCAATCTTTAACATTATTTTTTGCTCACGTTTGTTACTAATCATTTTCTAGAGGATTTAAAGTCCAATCTTTACCATTATTTTTTGCTCACGTTTGTTACAATTGATCAAAGGTTAAGGAAGAGTAACTTATATTAATAAAATAATATGGAAATACTGTTTTTTGTGGAAGTAATAAAATAATATGAAAATACTGTTTTTTGTGGAAAGGATATGAAAATACTTGGCAATCTTTGTCGGTTGTATTGAGGGAACAACACAGATCTACAACATAAAATCGGCTGATAAAAAAGTAACATGAGTTTTTGTTTTGTGCTAGTTTTTTTAGTTTGATTTGTGGTTAACGAAGGTAAAAGAAGGTCAACGGGGACGATTAGTGACATGGATTAGTAATCCACATGTTATTTTATAATTGGCTTACAGTAAGAACAATTCATAAGGAATTGTGCGTAAGTTTTCTCTTTAAATTAAATTTATTATTATTTATTTGTTACATGTGTTATTTGTATTTAAAATTAAAATTAAAAATTAAGGGTATTTTTGGAAAAAAAACCCAAAAGTGTGCTGAAAGAGGTAGTTTTCTTTATATAGTATAGAAGTATAGAAGATAAATACATTAATTAAAATATAGAATTATCAATGAAATCAGAGAGAAAGAAAAAATAAAACTAGTGTTCAATTTTTACTTGGTATTAAATAATATCATGTTACCATCTACTTGCCCATTTACTTGGGATTCAATTTTTACAATGTAATTTTGCCCATTTACTTGGGATTAGTACTTCTCGCACATGTTACCATCTTTTAATATAATTTCTTTGCTATTTTAAAAAAAATTAAATATCATGTCTTAATTCAATTTTTAATGACACAACAAGATATGATAAGTTAATTTTGAAACTTATCATATCATGCCTCTGTGTTTGTAACTCTTATCCAGGATATGAGATGGGTTAGAAACCAACATAATAGGATAAGAAGATGGATTATCAATTTACCCTTGTAAAAAATGATTTAAAACATAAAAATTTGAAAACTAATAAAATAGATATAAATTAAAAAAATTGATGTTAAATTATAAAAAAAATAATTAATATTTAATTTGTTGAATCTAGAATATTTAAACATAAAATTATTAATAAAAATCACAAAAATATAAATATTAATTTAATTTTTAACAAATTGAATATAATCTATTGTAAGGGTAGTTTTGTCATTTATATATAATATTTTACATATATTTATTTAACTTATCTATCATATATAATATTATTTTTCAAACGAGCTATACTATGTAATCTAGCATATATAATAGAATTATTTTACTCATGATTAAACAAAAATGAAATTGTTTATTAGGTGACAAATTTTTAAAAAAATTATATATAATCATTTAATTATTAAGTTAGTTTTTTAGGCTTTTTCGTTAGTTTATTTGAAAATTTTATATGATCGTTTAGATATGATATATAAACTTGAAAAAAATAATGTTATATTATTTTTTATCATGTGTGCATCAAACTCGTGACATGATAAATGTCCATCCTACAATATTCTACCATATTCTTAATATTCTCTTTATCATATCATATCATGTTTCTATGCTTTCATGCGCGACAAATGGGACATAAGTATAAAACTTTTTTTTTTTACCAAAGTATAAAACTATTTGACATCTACAATGTATCAGCTTTAAATATTATTTATTACTTCAAATAAATTTATTAATAAAATATTGATAATAATTATCTAAATTTAATGCATAAATTAAAATATAATTTCTACATTTCGTAGTCAAGGGAAAAAGTTATTTATTCTTTTTAAAAATAGAAAATATTAATAAAAAAAACTCAAACAAATATTATTATAATGATAAAATAAAATTATATATGGAAATTTAACTTTAAATTCTAGGATACATGGAATACAACCACCTTTCCCCCCAAAAGTCACCAAAAAAATATTGCATGTTGGCATCGTTTCACAAATGGTGGCATTATTGCAAGTAAAGTAACGTAGTAAATTCATTTTCCATATGCGCTTTCATCAAAAAATTTCATCAATAAATACTCATATTTTCTACAATTCACAACACATCCCTCACTCATTTCCATTCTTCAGTTTTTCATTTTTTCAATCATCACCATCATGGAAAACGTCCCTGCCAATGATTCAAATTCAAACAACATCACACCAGCCACTTCCCCTCAACGCACCTTGGCTGAACATGATCAACCACCTGTTGCGACAAACACTGAGGATGATACCGTCCTGAAAACACCGGAGGAAGTCCTGGCCGAACTAAATTCTGATGATGATGATTTGATCCCAAATGGTGGTGATGAGGGTAATGAAGACGATGGGGCTTTTAGGACGATGGTTATCGCCCTAACCGCCGACGGTTCATCTGTTATCCAAGAAGTTGGTTCTGATGGTCATGTCTCCAAGAAAAGGAAAGGTAACCAAGTGAAAGACCCTCCATCAGGATCCCCAACATGTCCAGAATGCAAGAGGGAGTTTGCCACATGGAAAGCTGCGTTTGGGCATATGCGCAAGCATCCAGATCGTGCTCATCGGGGGTTTTTCCCTCCACCAACTTTTAGCACCGTTGCACCCGTTCCTGCTGAGGGTATATATGACTAAGCCCTAACTCTATACATAGTCTTATTATATAGATCTGAAATTTTGTTTAAGATTTGAAAAATAAATTATTTTTGATGTTTTAGTTATGGTTATGAGTGAAATAATATTTAAAAAAAATCATTTTGATATAAATAATTTAGAGATGTTTTATGAAACGTATGGTATTCCATGATTTAGATCTAATTTTTTTAGATCCACCAAAAGATAATTGAGATGTTTTAGATATTTAAAAAAAATATATTGTTGATGTTTTAGCTATGCTTGGGTGTAAATTAAAAAAAAATCTAAAAATTATTTAGGGATTATTTTTCAGAAACATTCAAGAAAAGTATATTATGTTGTGTTTGTTTTAATTTGTAAAAAAGATTTTGTAAAAGTGATTTTCTTGAAAAGCTAATGAAAATAGCTTTTCCTATTCAAATTGAATGTTTTAGTGTTTGAGAAAAATATGTTATTTTGTGTTTGTCTAAACTTATAAGAAGAGATTTTATATTTATCACTTATTCAAAAGCAAATAGAAATAGCTTTTCATTTTCAACATAAAAACCACTCTTTTAACAAAATGATTTGAAAAAAAACTTACGCACACAAACTTAATTAAATCATAAAATATAATTTTTTACTAATCTTAAACAAACAAATCCTAAACTATAGAGACTGATTAACAAATCAACTTTTTAACCTTATATGATTGTGTGCTTTATTTGTTACATGGTAAAAAAAATTCAGGTGATGGTCTTGGCGACAAGATCAATGAAGGGGTGAGCTCATTAGCTCGCGAGCTTGTGTTCGATCTGAATAGATCGATCCAATCAACCGCAGGGTCCTCTGCTGGTGGTAGTGGTCATATCACTAAGGAAGTCCAAGCAGCGCCTGCACCTGCACCTGCAGCAGCACTTGCACCGGCTGAGAATGAAGAAGGACGGAGACGGGACTTTGATCTGAACGAGTTGCCACCTCCAGAAGATGATGATGAAGCAGAAGAGAAATGAGACTTATAATGCTATCTCTTGGTGCAGATTGTTCAACTTCATATGTTTTTATGTTTCCTTTTTGTTTATGTTTGTTTCATGTTATTTGGTACTTTCGTATTGTTTTTTATGGATTTTAATTTCGTTTCGTATTAAGTAATAGAAGTTGAACATCTCTACATTAATCTATTATCTCTATTGGAGAATAAATCTGCCTTATTTTGTTTTTTTAATTTATAAACTTGAAAAGATATTACATATGATCAATGGTTGCTGATAATTAACTTGAATATATGTTTTTAAAAAAATTAACTTGAACATATGTTAGTGCAAGTTGATGGTAGTAATTAAGAGGCATGCATGTATGAGTATGAGAACAGAGAAAGTATGTGCAATGTTTAGGTTTAGGGCAATTGATGACGAGGTTTAACTGCAGAATTAAAATCTTGGAAATCATGGTAAAGTGGATGGGATATATTAATTGCTCATAGTCATAGATACACGTACAAAAGAGTTTATAGCCTGGTTATTTTGTTTGTTATAGTTTGGATTGAAATCGAACCAATGTACATAGTTTGGATATATTAATCACTGATCAGTGATTTGAAATTTTGAACAAACGAACTTGACATGTTTTGTTTTTGAGGACGTTGCCCAAAACTCTTAAGGTGTGTTTGGATTGAGGGTTCAAGAGGGAAAATGATGAGAGGGCTCACTTTTATTTTTTAAATTACGCACAATGTAAAATGTTTTTTCAAAATAAATCAAATGTTTTTGAAGTATTATATGATTATTCATCATATTGTTAATTCAATTTTTTTAAAATTATTTTGTAATATCAGTAATTTAAAAAATAAAATTAAGTTCTCCCCTCTCTTTCCCTTCTAAACCTTCCATCCAAACACACATTTAAAGTTCTTATCTTAAAAATGTTGAGTTTCTTAAAGTGATTTATTTAAGTTTAATTTCTGAAATTTAAAGTTACAAAGAACATGAGATAGAATTTCAAATTAGTCATAACACCATGTGTCAAACCAACATCACACCCTTACACCTTTTCCTTTATGATGCAAAGAATATAATATTTCTAGCAACATAATATTTTCCTTAGAATTTGTCAAAGGTAAAATAAATATTTTCCTTACAATAACTATTTCCATACCTAACCATTTGAAAACTTCATAGCATATAGCGCTTGTGAAACCACACCTAGTGAACAAGTGATTAAAATCAATTGCCAAGTGAAGATTAAGGCCCGTTTGTTTTAAATTTTTTTTTTTAAATCTACTTTTTAATCTAAAAAAATCACTTTTTTATTTTTGTAGTGTTTGTTTTAGATTTAAAAAAAAATCCATTTTGGTAAAAATAAAATCATTTTTAGCCTCGAAATGAAAAGCTATTTCAAGTAGCTTTTCCAAAATCTATTATTTTTCTAAACATAAAGAACTTAAGTGTAAGAGTTTCAAATATTAAAAAAAAAAAAATTATGATAGTAAACAAACAGAAATAGCTTTAGATTTTTTAAAAAATCTCTATAAAAAAACCTCTAGATTCTTTTAACTCAAAATCTATTTTTTGTAAAGCTGAAACAGACGCACCCTAAAACCTTTGAAGAAGAACATCTCCCCCAAACCTTATCAAGTAACTCACCCAATGACACATAAAAAGAAGAGGGGAAGATAGATTACATAGATGAAGGTAGATAAAACTTACCCAAAAGAGACCTTTAGGATCTACTTGGAAACTCCATTCATCCTCCCTTACCGAATTTTGAACCGAAATAATCAAATCCATAAAATACTTAAAAATGTCTTCCTCCCACGCGAACAATGTTCTCCTGCATTTAATTTTTGAACACCACCAGCCATCCTCCCGACTCCCCATATCCGAGACCAATCAATTTTTCCCACGATATTCCCATAAGGTGTGGAAACATTTGATTAAAAGACATTTCTCCACACCAATGATCTTGCCAAAATAACGTCCCTCCCCCACACCCAATTCTCTATTTAAATACCTCCACACACCAATCAAATTCTCGCCTCGGAACACCACCTAAACCACAATCATCTCTCCACCCCCATGAAATTAGTCATGTCATGTCTAATAGTTGTTGAAATTATCAGGTTAGAGACCACACCATTATCATATTTTGCAACTAACACCCTTGCCCATTGAGACTCCCCTTCCATTAACAGATACCATGTCTACTTCGATAAAAGAGCACTGCTAAATAACCTTAAAATCCTTCACCCTCAAACAACCACATTTTCCTGCTTACTAATATCCACCTATTTCACCCAACAAGCGATTCTTTGAAACATGTGAATCAATTATTACTGCTAGCATTTTAGAAAGAACGACTCATAAAGACTCCCAAATAAAAAAATAAGGAGAAATTCTACCAACTAATGAGAACTAAGAACCTTTGGAATCAAATGCATACATGTATGTCGGACATCATGTATGTCCAAACTTCCATCCATCCCTCCTTCGACCACACCTTTTCCATCAAATCGAGATATTTGACTGTCGGACATCATGTATGTCCAAACTTCCATCAAACCCCATATGACATGATATACATTTATCAAATGCATACAATTTTAGTTTGTTTTTTATTACAAATAAAGTGTATACTTAGATCAGGATGCATGACCATATCTCACTCCAATCACCTAAATACCACGATACAAAGTCTGGTGATCGTTTGATTTCTTAAATGGACCATATTGACTTTGAGTGTCTTATTTGGTTTTTCATATGTATGTTCATCCCGTTCTATGGATTCAACCAATCTAAATTTAGGCTGTCAAACCCCGTTTGATCACCATATTTCCTTTTTCAACAGTTCTAAAATCTTTTGGGTTCAGAGAATGAAACCATGGCCATATACATGGCTGGGAAATGATCGGTATCAATAACCATTTCCAAATCTTTATTATCTACTAGCGTAATCTTGCCTTCCTTAACAAACTCTTGGATGACTCTTCAGAAGATAATGCAGTTAGTCGTGGCTTGATTATAGGAATTATGTCGATGGCTATACTGTTTGCATTTTATCTCTTTGTATGGGGGATTTTGTGACCATCAAGTAGTCAAATATGTTTATCTTTGAGAATATAATCAAATACATGGTCGACTTTTGTTAGATCAAAGGCATGATCAATTTAGTCTCTTGATGAACTTATGTCCTTCCATTTTGCTCATATTAAAGCAAAACACACATAACTTTTCCCTTTTAAGGATTTTAGCCGTGAGAATATATGTCGTTGGATTGACTAACATATCATCATCATATTAATCCTCTATGTCAATTATGGAAACTAGGTCTGGACCTATCCCTTGGCGAGAACACATTGTTTCTCTTTATTTAATGAGTTTCTCTATAGGTGATCCTCAAGAAGCCAAGCCATTTGGATCATGGAAGGCTTGTCCCACTAATTTCTTTGTTAGTCGTGGTTGCATGGCAATGATGCATATTTAGTGCCAAGAAATTGGACTAAGCATTTCCCAACCATTTTAATGAACCTCTCGATGAAGTCAACAACTGATTCATCTACTTGTTGCTTAAGATTCATTAGTCCTACTATTGTAACTTCTGGTTGAGGCCAATAGAACATGTCATGGAAACATTAATCCATGCCTTCCCATGTTTGGATCGAATTTGGCGAGAGAGAAGAATATACTATATAAATGTTGTTCTTATAAACAATAAAAGGAACAAATGTAACTTTTGAATTCATTTTGATTTCCCTCACCGCACTATGCAGTAAATCGTTCGATATGCCCCATAATTGACTTACCATATTTCCCAAAAAAGGTAGAAAAATCTTGAGTTTTATAACCTCTAGACAATGGCATTAATCATCAACCTATTATGGATCTGGCTTTCCATGCACAGACTTATCCATGAGTTTCAACTATATCTCAAAGAACCTGTTCATTGTATCAATTATGAGTTTTAGAGTCCAACAGTCGTGGTCCCAGAGTTCTTACCTCGGCCATAATTGGCTGGTGCCACACATGTTCAGGGGGTTTTGGAAACATGGTCGAGTCTGAACTTTAGGTAGGAGAGTTCCTCGTGATTGCTCTTGATTCGGATCACCATTGTTTTTCCATTGATTTCTTGGAACCAAATGAGTGTTAAATTGGTAAAATGGATTCATGATTTATGATTGTTCACAAGCAAAACTCACTATTGGTCAAGGTGTCTTCAAAACCACCAGGGGTGGTACAAATACATTGAGTCGTGGAAAATATGCTACAAGATTAAATGATAGAGGTGGATAATTCATCAATGGTTCCTTCATTATATAATCCAAAACAAGAAATTGTATTCCTGCTACTAGGCTGTAGATGTATCCTCCAATGTAAGGCATGTTGTTGGCTTGCATAATACTATAATAAGGAAAAACTTGCGACATGCCAATTTGCCATATTGGTGCCCTCCTCACCATATGTATGATGAGTCAATAATTAGTGTTTTAAATATATTATTTGAGTCTATTTTATTTAGATTTTATTTGTTTTTAATTCCTTTCTAGAACTATTTTATTTCAATTGCAAGTTATTTAATTTCAGGAACAAATATTCTAAAGATTTAGGCTTGGAGCAAAAGAAAGAGGATTTGAAGCTGATTCTGGCTTAAAATACAAAGATTGAGTACAAAAATATGTCTCCCCCAAGTCAGAAGCTTGGCACGGTCCGTGCCACCAACCACACGGACGTGCCACCTCCCAGGACTCTCTTTCGCTGCTGTTTGCTTCAAGGACAAGCTATCTATTAGTTTACTTTTGACCTAAAAGCCCATGGTTTCTTGTGGAACATTCTAGTGATGTATTTCTTAGGGCTTAAGTCATTGTAACCTATAAATAGAGTAGCTAGCTATCACAACAATTTATCTTTTGTTCTTGGAATTCAATATTGATAATTGTTTTCTCTTAATAAAAGTTCTTCTTTTTATTATTTCATTTTATGTTCTTCTCCTTCTTCTCTTCTATGTCTACGATGAACATGAGTGAGTAGACTCTTCTTGTCTTGAGATTGTTGGATGAGTCTAATGACCTAATCCTAATCAAACCAAGCCTCGAACCCTAATTTTATATAAATCTACTTTCTAATCTAAT
>Ga0315913_1005289_pt1 | contig 15686 bp, 8 predicted proteins | sample MpolsnodulesMG_FD_207736 | JGI IMG/M metagenome (GOLD analysis project Ga0315913, IMG submission 207736) | Medicago polymorpha root nodule microbial communities from Los Angeles, California, United States - small nodules | ecosystem: Host-associated > Plants > Roots > Nodule | place: USA... | reverse complement strand
AAACTATTCTGATTATTGCACTGTTTTGTGCTTATATGCGGTTAATATTGATATATGGTTTATTGTGTGCCCAGAGTCATATTTCAGAATTATTTCAATCTAATTAGATCTCAAAATGCTCCTATATGAAGATAATATATTGATTTTGTGAGCTTCTACAATGCTATATATGGATACCATTGGATGGTTTTCTGCACATGGCAACTTACATTGCATTTTAGAATGGTTCTCCATGAAATTTTTGTAGGCATATTTTCTATTTACAATTGACATATAACTCATATTTTGAAAATGGAATTACTTATATTTACGAATTTATGCTATATTGCACACATAAGAAAATGATAAAGGTTGCACAAGGACAATGAGTATGGTTTACTAATGAATTCACAGCATATGATGGGTTTTCAAAGCTCTGAAAGTTAGTACTGTCATGGGTTACCATTCTCCCCTATAAGATTACCTTTGAACTATGTTTTGTTTTCATTGGCATTTAGTATATCTTTAATTTTTTTTGTTGCTCTGAGCTTTTGTATTAGCTAGGTATTTGCTTTATGACTGTGATTTGTCTTTAGAACTAAACGGGTTAGAATATTTATAAGGGATTTTGGATCTTCAATCCATAGATTATAATTACACTAGTGACATGATTCAGAAGATGCACAAAGAAGTAGATAAAGTATGGATTCTTGAGTTGGCAAAGGTTATGAAAGAAACAAAGGAACATTTCTTAAATTTCATATATGATAGTGATCCCTTGGAGAAGAACTTTTAGGAAAATGAGGTATTGGTAGGGGATGCAGCTCACCTTACTACACTTCACTGCATTAGAAGCACATAAACATGTCAATATTAATTAGGCGCATCAGTGTTAGGAAAATGCATAGAGAAGTCAGGAGCAGAAAAGCTTGAATCAGCTTTGGAAGAGTATCAGTTCATTAGGCTGCATAAACATTCCTAGTTTGAAATATGTATGATGATTTCTCATTAGGCACATAAACATTCTTTGTTAAGCACCACTAGTGGTTGTGACTTGTGACATATTGTATCTGTTTCCACTTCTCTACAGTGTTGTAATAGCCTCTAATTAAGAGTTGTTTGCGTTGTGCGTTATTTTATTATTTAGAGGAGGATGCAAAATTCTGCTTTTGAATGTGGGGTATTAAGGTGTCTGTATAAGTTGTTGGAACACTAGTTAAATCTAGTGAGAAATTGGATAAGAAAAAACACAATGTAAGAACTAGTGTATGTGTGTGACTTGAAAATGTCCCACATCGGTGAGCCACACCAAGTGTTTATATAAGGGTAGAGTGACCTCCAAGGATGCGCCCTTGGGGTACCCGGGTACCCACTTTTGTGAACGGGTGAAAATGATGTATATTTTTTTATCACTTGAAAATGTTAAATTAATTAATTAATTAATTTAGTCATTATCTGAAAGCGCTACGCGTAACAAATAAACTTGTTACCAATCCAAAACGCGTGTCTAGAATTTTCTGGATATATCCAATTAAGAAACAAAACGCGTTTACTTGAGGATTAAGCCGATTTAATCCCCAAGTCACTCGTTTTTTGTTACTAACTCTCCCTATAAAAGGAGAGCTCACCCCACTCATTCTTCACACTGAAATTCACAGTTGATGCTTCCTGTGTTTTTCCTCTCTTCTCCCTTCGACTTGTGTTAGCGAGTCATTCTTCTGCTTCTACTCCTTTCTGTGCCTTTCGGTTTCGAATAGAGCGGCTACGTACCGTATTGAGTGGTCTTAATCGAACAATTAAACCATACTTTGAGGTGTATATCTCGAGCGATTATATACTGTGCAGTGTGTAATCGTAACAGTGATCTGGGCTGTTTTATCCTGGAGACGGCGTGGTTGTTAGTCTACCTTGCACAAACTTAGGTAGTGCCACGAAACGTCTTAAAGAAAGCGACCTGCCGTGACTCACCCCGGTAATTCCTTTATTAGTAGTTCTGATTTTAAAACACAAAAACAACATAAGTTGATCACTAAAACATGTCTTCTTCACAGTAAAATATAAGAATTATTGATGGAAATGTTGGATTTCGGATGTATTCCGCATTTTCATACTTACAAATTTGGTAACTAATCTTTTGAGAGAACATGGTGAGTTGGAATTGTGCCTTAAATTGGTAAGAAAATTGGAGAATTAATAGTTACAGAAGCGGTGTAAGGAAGGCCAGCTAAATTCTGCTTCTGAAAAAGTAAAATCAATACTTGAAAAGGGTGTTCATTTATCAAATTATGCTAGAGACATTTAATCATATATTTTTATTATCATAGGATGTGTTGTTTATCTGTTCACTACCACTTTCATTGGATATTCTGTTCTGTTTATGTGTTTCAAGTGATTTGTGTTTGTTCTTTATTCTTTCTTCTGGGGGAAAACAAAGATGCTGACCCGGCAACAGGCGAGGCAACACATCGAATCACTAGAGGAATCCATGATACGGTATGTAACTATACATGAGATAGGTCTAAGAATACACTTCTGCAGTAGTTACAGACATAATGTTGGTGAAAGAGACTTGGAATTTGTACAAAATTCGCTTTTTTCTTCAATCAGGATTAAAGTAAAATCTTTTACGTAGGAAAAAGTTCAAATTATTATGTATGGTTGTTAATACGGTTGCTCAGTTTTTGTTCTGTTGATTAATGAGGTGTGTCTTATCATTTGTGATACACTTTTGAATCTAGCATTTCAACATCGTTATTAAGAGATTTTTCCTATACTTGTTCCCATCAATTTTCCATGTAGCATGATATTTAAGATTAAAGGTGTGTCTGGTGTCCAACACAAGTCAGTGTCCGACATCAACATGACACTGGCACATACGATTACACTCGACTTCCATCTTTCAAAGAGTGCAAATCAGAGAACTAAAACTAAAAAATGCACCCTTACAAAGCAGCAGCCTTAATAAACCACCCGTGAGGGATCACAAAAATAACACCAAGGCATCTGGCATTACATCAATTTGCATGCACAACTAAAATATGGCTCACTCCATCGGTAATTTTAAGGTGGCATCATCGGTAATTTTAAAAGCATTGGTTAAGTATTTTTACTTTCGCCTGTTCAAGACCCTCGTATTGCATCTCGTCTGAAAGAGCATTTGGTCATGGACTGGAATTCTCTAACGTTCACGTTGGAACTTTAAAGTGTCTTTCACTCTCCGTCTCATCAATCATATCTTTGTGGCTTGTAGAATATGTGGACATATATAACGGTTTCTCGTGCTCAATTGTGCTTGAAATGAAAATTTTCTCTTGAATAACTTGTGTGTCCCAAAGTATTCTTTAAGCTAGGGCATGTTGCTCTTTTCTTGTTCTCATAAGTGAACCTACCCGTTCTGTTTTTTATTTGTTCTAATTGTCATTTCAATCCTTGGTAATCAGCTCATCAAAACCTCCAATATCTTGTCACATAAGAAAACATTATTTACACTTACAGCACCATGATACAATCCCAAAATGCTTCGGACTCTAGAGATTGTTTTACAATGATCTTTTATTTTGTCTTGGAATGCGTGCACGAGAGATAAAAGTGAATCTGCATCTTCATGCCCATGCTTTGGGGGATTTCTCTGGTCCATGTACTATACTAGATCCCATATGTGTCCAATTCTAATTGAATGAGACAAGATCTTTGTTTTTTGCTTCTGCTTTCACTTTTCACCTACTAAACTGTTCACAGTCTTAAGCATATGCTGAACTGAACTTTCTGAACTTCAGAATGTTCATTTGTTTCGCTTAGGGTGATTTGAAAGACTCTCGTTTGATATAATCAAATCCTAATAGTGAAACATCAATGAAGTGCAGTTTATGTAACTTTCTAAACTTCAGAATGTTCATTTGTTTCGCTTAGGATGATTTGTAAGACTCCCGTTTAAATTTTAATTATATTTAAAATTTAAAAGTTGAACCCCCTAACTCAGGGTCCTGGCAACGCCACTGTGTATAAGAACAACCTTCTGAACTATGTTGAACATTCTGAACTATGAGTAGCTTTATGAACCAATTTTCTGATCTCTGAGTAGGTTCATAAAACTAAATGTTCTTTGATTGCTTGATTATTGAATTGATTTATACTTTGTTCCTATCTTAGTTAAACACTCAAGAAACTAATTAAAGTCCATTAATTTCTTAATCATCAAGGTTTCTTATCTTTAAAATAAATTAGGGATTTTGCCTCAACAAAATTATGCTAACTAAAGGTATTTTTGACTTTTTTTTCTCTTTACGAATTTTGACTTTCTTTTGATTAGTTTTGTGGAACATAGTTATTGCAAGCATTAAATTATATAATTTTCTTTTGACTTGTGTTTTGTACTACTCATTCCATCCCTATATGTAAGTACTTTTTACTTTTCTCACATTTCTTAAGAAAAATGCAATTAATGTATCTATTTTGTGTGTTAATATTACCAAACCGTCCTTTGTTTATATGTATTAAATTTGACTTTTAATATTTTAAGACAAAGTTAGTAGTATTAATTAAAGGTATGTTAAGGAAAAAAATAATAAACGCATCTAGTAATTTGAAAATGGATTTACATTTAGGGACAATTTTTTAGTCAAATAAATGCTTAGATATAGGGACCGATGAAGTACTATTGTAGAGAGAATATATTGTTGACCTAATTCTAGAGTTGAATTATGCTAATTGAAGGTATTTTTTATTTTTTTTCTTTACTAATTTTGACTTTTGATTAGTTTTGTGGAATATAGTTATTGCAAGCATTAAATTATATAATTTTCTTTTGACTTTTGTTTTGTGCATAATTAAATGATGTATTGACTAGTGTGCGATTTTTCGTTGACTCTTTTAAAACAAAATTTAAAAGTATAATGTTTTTTCACAAAAAAAATAATATATTCCACTAGACAATACATTTGATAAAATATATAAAAATAATAATCAATAAATTTATATATTCTTTCCTAAGAATCTCCTATAAATATATGTTTCTCTTTTAACCTTAGTATACACAGATTATTCACTTTCAAAAGAAAAATTAGTTGAAAGTACAATGTCTCTATTTACCAAAAACTTCCTATTGTTGTTTGTGTTGGCATTGTTATTTGTGCACGATGCTCTTGGAGTGGGTGTGAATGTTTTTTTTGACGGGAGAGTGCGTGTGAATGTTACTAACTCTTTGGAGGACAATCTTGACTTAAACCTTCATTGCAAATCTAAAGCAAAAGATCTTGGAACTCATTCTCTTCATCATGGTGAAAGTTTTGGTTGGAAGGTTGGAATCCTTGAGGAACTGTACTATTGTTCTTTTCAATGGAATGGTAGTAGATTGTTTTATTATGATATGTACTTAGCAAGTAGAGATATATCTGATAATTTGAATTGGTATATAAAGAAATCAGGACCATGTAAGGTTGTATCTCCCGGCAAAGATGATTGTTATTCTTGGGAAAAGTAACTAATAATGTACTTATACATATGTTTTTATCTAAATAAATGTTGAACTTTGGGTATTTAGAACCCAATGTATTTTCTATCTCAAACTCAAACCGTCCTAAATTAATAGAATTGGTACATATATCAGTCTTTCTCAAATCTGTGTTACACTTTCAGATTTAAAACACATGCGATTAAAGCACAATTTTATTTGTAACCCACTTTCAGATTTAATCCACTTTTAGATTTAAATTTGTGTTATCCTTTAATCTATTTTTTTAACCCGTAAAACACAATTTTATTTTAAATTAAAATTAAAATTTTAACTACACCACCATTGAAGCAGTACTGAAGAAATTGGAATGCAATGGAAGAAGAACATAACTAATAACATAAATTTGAAGCATGTTCTTTAGATATGTATTTGGGCATGATTATATTTAATTCTCAATCAATTCAAATACAGACTCTAACCCTTGTCAAATTAAAACAAAAAAAATTAAATTCTCAATCAAAGAAAAAAAATATATAAATTTTTAAGTTCGGGGGCATTTTGTACATAACTGCAAAACTTCAGGGGATATTTGCAAAACATCATGTTGACTAACAGAAGAATTCGACGGATGGGGTAAATTGATTAACGTTGTGCAATTTCAGGGGGTAATTGAAGTTTTGTTAATTTTAGGGGGTAATTGAAGTTTTGTTAATTTCAGGGGGTAATTGAAGTTTTTGCTAATCTTTGATGGCAGTTTGGATTGTTTTTATGAGTTCTGGAAATTTTAATTTTTTGTGGGTTTGTTGTTGAGATTTGAGAATGGTGATTGACTGGGTTTGTTGTTGTTTTTTGAATTAGGGTATTGCTTGAATTTTGGGCCTTTTTCAGATGTTTATTGCAGGTAGTTATTCTCTCAGGAGTATTTTCTGCTATTATGTTTCTCATGGTTATCATCTATGCTTGCAAGAAGGGGTTGGTTAGATCATGAAAATCAATCTGCTGGAAAAGGGGCGTAGAGGGTGATTAGTCACTGCCTTAATATTAAATTTGAATCAATTCAATAAATATGATTCATTCAAAATGTATTCCTTATGGATTTTGATATTGAGGTTATCTAATATGCTTGATGTTATGTTTACAAAGGTTTCTAAATTATAGATTTGATTTTGGTGTTAAGAATGCAAATTTACTAGCTTATTCTAAATTATTCTGCATATGTTTTTGGTTTATTGGGAATTAAGAACCAATTCTTGGAAAGGTTTTTGTAATTTGTTTGAGCTGCTTCGCACTAATCTTTCACGCCACGTCTCCTCTTAGTAAAACTTCTATATTCTACCCTAGAGAACTGAACCATTATAAGTTAGTGAATAGCCTTTGATTTGAATGTCTTCAAAACAATTATAAGTTAGTAATCTTTGATTTCATTGTTCTCTGAAAGGTATAATGCTAAACAGTCAGAACAGTCATTAGTCAGACTCTTTCTAAGGTGATCCTAACATACCATGTCAGGGAATAACAATGATGTAACTATAAATCACTTTTAATAATTTGGCAGACCTCTTAATTTTTCCTTTTTCCCTATCTTGACAGTATTCAAATTCTGATGCTGTTATTTACGACAGTTGTGGCTAACACTTCAAACATGCCCATGGCTGCTCATGAAGCTTCAATTTATACTGGTGATTTCTTACCTCCTAAAGTCTAAAACTTCTTTTTTTTAATAATTATTAATGTTTTACCAGTTCTCTTCCACTGTCAATATTTGGAATGTGAGAAAGTATACATAGTATTGCAATGAGCAGTGTTTCTCAGGACCTGTTATTTCTGGGCAGTAGACTTTGTAGTTAATTTGTGCTTAGTGTAAAAATTGAGGACCTGGATTATGCATATTGATATGCCATATTCCTTAATTTGTTTTTGTTCTTCTTATATCTTTATTCTCACAATACTTATCATCAATGCTTCATTAATTAAAAACTGAATTTTCAAACTTTATTTGCAAGAACTTGAACAACAACAGGGGACAAGATGGATTGGCTATGTGGACTGGAGGAACAGACCTGCCCACAGAGGCAGACATGGTGGCATGCTTGCAGCCTCCTTTATTTTGGGTATGTCTCAATTTTATCTCTTTCATCAGTCATGATTGATTCTTTCTTTAAGAAAAAACTTCCTTTGTTTTGGGGCCTATTTTGCTGAATCATCTCTTAGATGTAAGTTTATTTCTCTCAAAAACCAAATTGGATTGATGCGAACGTACAAAGAAGTACAATAGTACAATGATAGAAAATATGAGAAAAAGATGGATACACAAGAACGTTTATGGCTTGAACTAGATTATTATAGTGTGTAACTGCTGTTTTTAATGTGCAGTCAATGCAAAATGGAGATCCGTCTTGGATCGGTTACATCTACGCCTTCTCCATATTTGTTGGAGTGGTAAGGATATTATCTCTTATAATTTGAAGAGTTTTGGTTCAGTAAAATCAGCTTCTGGTGAACTTTGTACATTTTAAGTGTTGATGAGGTTTTTCTTGTGCCTTTCTATCCATACAGATATCATAACTTTTGTATACTTTTCATAACATTCAATAAAAATAAGAAATGAACAATTAATAGATATTTCTACTCTTTTCAGTCAGTTGGTGCTCTATGTGAGGCACAATATTTCAAGAATGTTATGTGTGTTGGTTTTCGGCTTAGATCAACACTGGTACGTCATCGCGCTCTCCTAAAATAAACTGGTTTTTCCTAATATATCTACACAGTTTATATGATGTGACTTTGTCTAATTATAGGTAGCGGCTATATTCAGAAAATCTTTGAGGCTAACTCATGAAAGTAGAAAGAAGTTCTCAATGGGGAAGCTTATGAATATGATAACAACTGATGCCAATGCATTACATGTTCATTTCCTACATAAAATAACTATTGCGTAAAGGTGTTTTGTCAAATAGCCATATGTACAAAAATAAATATATCTAAATTTGTGCGTGTTTGTGTGTGTGTGTGTGTATTTGTAGGAAGAAATTTTTATGAATTCTGAATTTGTGAACATTTTTTATTTATGGCTGGAATATATATTGATTTGTATATAGGAAACTTCAACAGTTCTTAAGGAACCTATTGGATTTGTGTATACAAATGAGGATTTAATTAACAGAAGGAATTTGCCTCGAGGTATTTTATTTGTGGTTTTTCTGTTGTTTAGTTAGATTTGGCGGTCATGGTTATTGAAGTTTTGTTCATGTGTAACATTATTGTTATGTTACTTAGGTTTGCAATTGGTGAAAACAAGGGAGCACGTGTCTACAAGGGTATTGTCAGCCACAACCAAGGAAGATCAAGCTGAAAAGGATGCCACCATCAAACTTGTGACGGATGAAATTAAGCAAGGAAATCAAGGTGGTGAGAGTACCTTGGAGAAAGCCGATGCAACTGGTGAAAATGTAAATGGGGAAGATGCTGTTGATGTTGATGATAATGATGGGAAACTCGCTAAATCGTCTCATGATTCTATTCAAGAGCCTTTAGTTAAGGTAGGTGATATATTTGAAAAGTATATAAGGGAACCTTAGCAATTTCTCTCTGATTAGGGTCAGGAAGAAGGGATTTTATATACTTCCAATTTAGATGGTCGTAATAGCTCAATTCATTCATTCCGTGCAGTTTGTTTCCTCGAGAAGGATGAGTGTATTCACCAGATTAATATGTGGGGAGAAGGCTTCAAAAGTAACAGCAATTTAAGTGCATCTATTCCCTTAATTGATGAGGCGGACTTGAAGTTTGGTAGTAGTCAGGTAAATGTTTGCAGAGGTTTATTTGTTTCTTTGGCAAATGAGAATGCATATTCTGCTTATTAACCAAATTGCATTCATGTATGTGGATTTTGGTGAGTTAGTGTGATGCTAAAGTTTATTGTATGAATATTAGCATCTACTACTGTGAATTGATATTAAGTTTGATTATTAGGTACATTAAGTTTGATACGTTCACTCCCGCAGCAGAACGAGGGCTTCCAGTTACTAGAGTTATTAGTCGAATGGCTTTGCAAGAGATTCTTGCCCGTGCAGTCGGGGATGATGTCATTATGAATGGTAGTAATGTTGTCGATTTAGTTGATCATGAAACTAAGGTAATCAAAGAAAGCTTTTATTGAAGATTCGCCTCACATTGCTAATAATTAACATAGGTATTTTTTAATCTTTTAAACAATATTTGGTATATCATTTTTAGGTAACAGTGGTGTTGGATAATGGTCAGAATTATGATGGAGATCTCTTGGTTGGAGCAGATGGAGAATTATTTTCAGCTTTGTTCCTTCAATTACATGTCATTCTTCTAATTTAATGTCTTAATTATTTCATTGAATTATTCTGTGAATAGGTGCGGACAAAGTTATTTGGGGCAACAGAAGCTACATACTCGGGCTATACCTGTTATACTAGTATAGCAGACTTTGTGCCACCTGACATTGAATCGGTTGGGTGAGTTGGGAATTTTTCTAACTTTAATCCCTATTTAACTCTACTTGTCGGCCATCATTTTATCGTGTCATGTTGAGAAGCTGACTTGAACTTCTTTGGTTGAAGGTACCAAGTATTCTTAGGACACAAACAATACTTTGTATCTTCAGACATCGGTGGTATGCATTTCACCAAGAACCTGCAGTAGGTTTTGATACCCCCAATGGTATGTGCTTCTAAACTAAATGTCTTCCAAGTGTGTAACATCTGTCAGAGAATACCCTCTGAAGATGTGAAGTATTATTGGCACTCCATTATAAAATCAAGACACAAGTATGAGCAAGAAGCTAATAGACCTATTGATAAGGTAAGAACATGAAGAATCTGTATTCAGTGCACATTAAGTCATTTACTGATACCATGCTTTCAAATTTTGGATGTTGTACATTAAGTCATTCTGATATGATTAAATATGCAGATACAAAGGCGTCTTGCACAAAGTCGAGAAGCTGCACGTACGAGCCGTCTGCGAAAAAAGGTTTTAATGTTGTTTACAAATTGATCAATATGTCAGACGAGTAATTATTAGTGTCAATGTACTGATCAAGTCATTTCGGACATTGCCTTACAGGCTTATGTGCAGCAGCTAGAATCGAGTCGTTTGAAGTTGGTGCAGTTGGAGCAAGAGCTCGGACGTGTTAGACAGCAGGTATGGGGAAGATGAGTTATTATTTTACTAAACACGACACTGTGATTTTGACACAATTTGGAGCTTCAGTGAAATGGTAGTGTCACAGTCACAGTGATTTTACTAAACTCGATGTCAATTCAAACATGCATTAAAAGGCTATGAAACATATCAGGAAGGGTTGAAACATGATGCAAACAACCAGAAATTGGTTGAAGGGGTTCTAAGGTACATATCATAGTGGTTAAAATAATCCCTACAATGTGTTTAATACTTCCGGTTTCCCTTTTTGGCTGCAAATCATGTTTAGCAATGTATATCAATTTCAGTTGTGTGAGGCAAATTAATAGAACCAGTCGTGGAGATGTAACTCCTGAAGAGTTGAAGGAGAGACAGGTTTGTCATATAGTGCCAAAATCTTTGCATTCAGATATTATAATTTAAATATAATAATATATGCTGTATTTTGAATATTTTTCAGGCTAAGGCAATGTCAGATCCAGAGAATCAGAACATCCTTCAAGACCCTGTTATGAGACAGGTTTGCTTTTTTCTTGGCTGCATTGTGTATAATGTGCCACAGTAATAAGATGTGGTTATAATGGCTGGCTTTGTGTGCAGGTATTGGTTGATTTCCAGGAAAATCCTAAGGCTGCACAGGGACATACCAAGAACCTGGGTGTGATGGAATTGTCCAGATGAAGTAAATTTGGTGGAAGATGGCAGCTCTTGCGAAAAAGCAATTGACTGTTATTCCTATTGTGACTTTGATTTGGGATTATGGAAGAGGAGAGCAACTCTAATTTGGCGCCGCCAACCCTAAGAGCAAAGTTTGTCCTGTATGCCGAAAACATTATTCATAGAGTAAAAAGATTATTCAACAGTTAGGTTTATTTGCTGTATAATATTGCGATTTCCCTTAGCGCCCGTTTGTTACCGATTAAAATAAAAGTGATTCATGTGACGCACTACATGTAGAGATGTGGGGCATGTATATTGGTATGGAATATGGCTCGGAGACAGGGGATCACACACCTTCAAGTGGAGAGTGACTCCAAAGTTTTGGTCGATATGGTAACTGGGAAATGTAACATCAACGAGAATGTTCCTACCTTGATTCGGCGCATTCGTGATCTAAAAAACATGAGTTGGCAAGTTCAAATCAACCATATATGGCGTGAAGGAAACAGATCGGCAGATTGGCTAGCAAATTTCAGTCTATCTTTAGACTCCTTTGATTTACATGTTATTGAGACTCCTCCTAAAGAGCTTCGATGTCTCCTTTTTGATGACATTTCTGGCGCTTGCATGCCTCGAAATGTTCGTCTAATCGCTTAGTTTTTTTTTTCTCTCTTGGGCTCAGCCCTCTTCTTGTACCAAAAAAATAAAATAAAAAATAAAAGTGATTTTGACATGAAATAATTTAGAGATTATTTTTTAGAGATTCTTTAAAAAATCAGAATCTATTTTTAGTTTGTTTACCATGTCAAAAATCACTTTTTTTTTAAAAAGTGATTTTTAGTTTGTTTGGATACAACTTTCTAAAAGTGATTTTTTATTATAAAATTACCATAAAGGACATAATATTTTTTCTTCTAAATATAACATGTTTGTCCAAAAAAATTAATTTTTTATGTATGAAAACAAGTATGTTAATTAAAAAATGCATTTACGTTGTAAAAATAACATATTATCTATGTATTTGTTACATTCAAAAAATTTACACAAAAAATATGATAATGGAAAGAGAAACAAAAAAAACATGATAATGGAAAGAGAAACAAAAAAAAACATCCAAAATAGACAAAAACAACACAAAAAATATGATAATGGAAAGAAAATCAGAAGAAAAAAAAATATACAGGTTCAATTATGAATGAATCAAAAAGATAATAGAATTGCTAACCTTCACAACTTAGATGATCTGCAGCAAAAAAATAAAAGAGGGAACTCACTTGTTTAGAGAATAGAGAGATGAATAACGATTAGGCTGTGAAAAAAGGAAGACTAGTCTTTGTATATATAGCAAAACAAGGATATGATTGGAATTTTGGTTTGTTTTAAACATATCTTTTTTGTTAAAATCCCATAACAAATTTCTCTCTCCTCTAAAAATAATCTATTAAAAAAAAAAGCTGCTCATAACAGCTTCTCATTTGAAGCAGTTTTTAGATTTTTTTTAGATTATGATTTTTTTGAAAATCTGTAACAAACAGATGCAATATTAAAAAAAGTGATTATTTTTTTAAAAAAAGTTGTAACAAACGGACCCTTAATTTAATTGCGATTTTAGCCGTAAAATTCAACTATCCTCTCATAGAAATTTTGTCACTCTCATATTTTCAAATCTCTGAGAGGAATGCAACTATCTCCCTTAATTTAATTATTTTTCCTTTAGAACAATTTTTTTACAAAATACGTTATTCAACTCGTGCGAAGCACGAGTTTGTAACTAGTTTTTAAAATAAATGAAAGTCATATGAAATTGCAATTTGAGATATATCCTACGGTTAAATATCATTCGTTGTTTTTCCTCCGTGCAAATGTCGCACTAAGAAGCTTTTCCTATATATATATATATATATACACACACACGCGCACGCGCACACACTATGAGATCCATCAACATTAGGTGTAACTAGTAGAGCCGTCAAAAAAGCCCCATATTTCAGATCTTATTCAAAGCCCCAATTTTTTTGCCCCTCTTGAATGAATTTACATTAGACCCTAGTCCCATTTTTGTTGATTTATTGATGAGCCTTATTGAAGGCCAACTCTTGAGCCAATTAAGATTTTCAACATTTTATAAAATATATTTTTTTAGATATTTACTGGTAGAATTATATAATTTAAAATCTATTTATTTAGTAAATATTAAAAATAAAATAAAAATCCAACCATACATGGCCATCAACGGGCCACCGTGCCGCCACTTGAGGATGGCCATCCATGGCCATCGACCGCAATTGTAGGTTTCCGGAGCTTCACCATCACCCGTCAGAAAATTGTCGACTGTTGTTAGTCGTCGAGTCTCCATCGTGGTCAATATTGATGGTAGGTCGTTGACCACCACCAGCCACCACTACATTTAATATAATTATTTAATTATTAATATATATTATCAAATATATCTTAACATGGGCTTAAACAAAATTGTGTTGGCCTTTAAAATTAAATATGTTTTGAATTCTGCTCTTCTTTGTACTGTTTTTGCTCGCTCCCAACTGAAAAGACGTAAATACCCATGCATGAGTTAACTCACGTAGGTTGCATGACTTAAATCACGCAGGAGTATTTTCGAAAGTTTGGTTGGGAGCGAGCAATTTTTTATGGGAGAAGAGCAGAATTTGTATGTTTCGTCTGAGTCGATTAAAAATAAGAAAAAAAAGTATTGGACTCTAAATAAAATTTATTTAGGTTGAATTCATTAATCGAAAGAAAACTTATGTAAATAAGTATATTTTAAACAAAAAATTGTAAAACAATAATATAAAAAGGGTCAACTTTAGGCTCTTTTTTTATGCGAGGCTTGCAAATTTCAGGCTTATAGAAAAGGGGGCTCATTATCCTTGAATGTTTTAAGCCCCCTTAACATGAGTTGATACTCAAATTTTTAAGACCCCCTAAATTGACACCTCTAGGTGTAAGTTATACAACATACACAAATCTCAACCATTAAATCTAGGGAAATGCTTAAGACTGTCTTTAAGGCATTGGTTAAGAGGACAAACTTAGAAATGTTGTATTGAAAAATGGTAAAAGTGATAGATTTGACTTTTTAAAAGTTAAAAAATTGTTGAATTCGATACAAACTTACTATTTTTAGTTTCCTTAACTAGTGCTCTTAGCATAACCCTTAAATCTAATTACTTTTACACAAATCTAATTGAAACCAAATATACACAAAATGTTAGTTCACGTGTCATTTAAGATATATTTTAGGGTTAATAGGTCTTTACCCCCCTGTAATATAGGTCATTTTTGGTTTTCCCCCTGTAAAATATTTTTTTTGATTTACCCCCCTGTAAAATATTTTTGTTTTGATTTACCCCCCTAATAGGCCAAACAAAAACGAAAAATTCTTGAAAAAAAAATAAAATAGGTTTTTGTTTGGCCTATTAGGGGGTAAATCAAAACAAAAATATTTTACAGGGGGTAAATAAAAAAAATATTTTACAGGGGGGAAAACCGGAAATGACCTATATTACAGGGGGATAAAGACCTCTTAACCCTATATTTTATCCCACTATGCGACCAAGTGCTTTTATTTTTACTTGTATAGCCTAGTTGAACCCAAGTGACAAAAAAACCAAGTTAAGATCCAAGTGGTGCGACAATTTTTCAATTGAAATTCAATTACTGCTTTATACTGTTTCGATATACTAACATACCAATCAAACTATTTAAAAGTTATTGATAGTTCCCCTACACAAAGTTATTGATGGTTTTGTGTTTAAAAATTTGAGTGCGCAAAATCATTATTTAGATTAGGGAAAATACAAGCATTCACGTGTCTGTCTTTCTGCATGAGAAATGAAAACTCATAATTAATTCGTATCTTATTTAAAATTTCTAAAATTTAGTGGTGGAGGTTTTATGAAGTTATTATAAACATGCTGGTAAAATTAGGGAACAAAATTTGATCTGTGAGTATATGTTTACTTGGAGCAAAATTGTAATTTTTCACCATTTAGTTAAAAAAATCAAAATGTTATGAAACGTTGCACATCTTCATTACTTAATTTTTTTTTTTTTTTGCAACAAAACAACTTAAAATTCTATTTATAGGTCGAGATTTCAATTATTTTTTTGGAACTTTAAAAATTAAAAATTATGAAAAATACAAGGTATCAATTAAGTCAGATGCTCCGTCCTTCAAGACAGTTGAACCAGAAGTGTTAAGTTTTAAGAAAAATGAGAAAAAGTTCTATACAATTACATTTACAGCAGCTGGTTCGAAACCAAATTCCACTCAAAAGTTTTGGAAGTTTGGAATGGTCTGATGGAAAGACTGTTGTTAGAAGTCCCATAGCATTTAGTTGGAAATTACAATGAAAGCTGCAGCCTCCAAGAATGTTTTAGTGTTATGATTATATAACAA
>Ga0315913_1005287_pt1 | contig 15689 bp, 11 predicted proteins | sample MpolsnodulesMG_FD_207736 | JGI IMG/M metagenome (GOLD analysis project Ga0315913, IMG submission 207736) | Medicago polymorpha root nodule microbial communities from Los Angeles, California, United States - small nodules | ecosystem: Host-associated > Plants > Roots > Nodule | place: USA... | reverse complement strand
GACAAATGTCAAAATTGTAAGGTTGGGCGTCATGACCCGGTTTCGAGCCCGGAACCTCACAGTCTGTGTGAGTTTAATTTCAGTGGTTTACCACTTCATTTAGGACAAAAAAAAAAAAAAAGACACTCTATGTGAGTTTAATTTCAGTGGTTTACCACTTCATCTAAGACAAAAAAAAAGATCTTATACAATCTATTAATTATTTTGAAGATGTGTGCTTGGTTGAAGAGCTGTGTATTTTTCAAGGGGTATAACAATAGATGTAATTTAATGCAGTTCATGGTTCCTAACAAAAAATTTTGAATTTTAAATTGAAGAAATGTTGGAAAGAAATACATAATTAGGGTTAGCACTTAGCAATTAATGTGGATCATTTGGAGGGAATTTTCTAGGCTTAGTTGTTGCAAACCTAAAAAAAAGTCTACAGAAATAATAGATATATACAAACGAAGACACAACAGGATAGGAATGAAAAGCTCATCAGTGAGGAGAAATATTTGGGATTGCTGCATTTTAGAGTGAATTTGTTAGGTTAAATTGGTGCGCTGCATTTTAGATGGAATTTGTTAGGTTAAATTGCTGCTGACCGCATTTTAGAGGGAAATTATTAGGTTAAGTTGCTGCAGACCTAACAAAATTAATAAATAAGGATTACACTTCCCTCCCCTCAAAGATGCTTGAATTACACTTTCCTCCCTTCTTATGTTAAAATATACAATCTCCTCCCCTCTTATTCAAAACTTATTTGAAATTTTTTCACTGACCTCCCCTAAGCGAAGCTTGAATTACATTCTCCTCCCCTCTTATGTTAAAATCTACACTTTACTCCCTCAATATTAATTTTTTTATTCTAATAATCTAACACACTTCAAAAAAATAGTATTGTGAGTCTATTTTAATATAATAAAAATTGAATACATATTTTTCGCTATTTTCTATCCACAATTTCATTAACATTTAAGTTTAAACCCTATTATAAAATATAAACAACCAAAAATAAAATTAAAATATGTGAAAAAATTAATAGACAATTTAAAAGTTAATTTTATACTCTAAATTATAAAATCAGTAGCAAAATATTTAAATTTAATTATCATTGACATTTAAATTATAAAGAAATGAATTGATTTTTCTTAAATGGTGGTTTAAAATTAAAATATATCATAAAAATATTTATTTATGTTTAAATAGATTAAAGTGTAATACATATTTAATTATTAAGGGAAATGATTGTAATTCAAGCATCTTATAAGGGAATGGAGTATAAATTTTATTTTTCAAGGGAGGGGAGTGTATATTTTAACATAAGATGGGAGAGGAGTGTAATTCAAGCATCTTTGAGAGTAGGGAAGTGTGATTTACTCTAAAATAAAAAGTTTTAGATTCTTTGAAGATACATTTATTTAAGACCCTATGATGACATAGAAACCTGATTTGGATCTGACTGTGTATAATTGATGGCGTGACAAGCTGACTTGCCATTTTTTAATTATTTTAATCCACTTGTATTTTCTTGTATTTAGAAAATAATTTTAAACAACCAAAACAAACCAAAATACTTTTTTCCATCTTCTTCATCAATTTGTTCATTGTGTTCATCTTGTTCATCAATTTATTCGTTGTGTTCATCACATGTCCATAATTTTTTTATTAAAAAAACTACAAAGTCATTCAAAAAAAAACCTAAAATCAACAACAACGAAATCTGAACAACAACAACAAACAAATAACCCATAATTTTTTAATAAAAACTTTAACTGTTGTACACATGTCGTTTTCGCATTAGTTGAAAACTTATTTATTTCATTCATCTTTTCCATACAATCCTTCATCTCCTTTCTGCAAAATATGAAGAACACAACATGAACATTCAAAAAAAACCTCAGAAGAAAAAAAAGCTAAAAAATCATAAACCCCAAATTTTCAAACTCCACAAACCAAATCAACCAAGAAACATCACTTTCACTTCAAAAACATAAATGTTTGAACCCCATAAATCAATTCAACCGAAATCTACAAACCTATATCCCAATTTTTTTCAAATTAATTTCAGCAGCTACCAAAAGCTCCAATTTTTTCAGCAATTTCTGCATCACAACATCTTTGAAAAACAACTATGGCGCCTTTAGTCTTCTCTTGCAGTTCAGTCTTCAATTCAATTAGGGGTCCTAAGATAATGGAAAAAGAACAATTACAGAGTACTTTGCAAAAAATCTTGATGCATTAAACACAATTCTTTAGAGTTGAAATCAAAAAGATGGAAACCTTTGTAACCTGGCTTGTAACGTAAGAAAAGTGATTTTCTGGCTCTAGGTTGAAGTTTGGATCTATGAGAGTGTAATGTGAAAGCATAACACGGACAACCAAAGACTTTTAAACAGATTAAGATCTGGTGCATTATGATATAAAATGTGATAAGGACATTTATGATGAAGAATTGGTGTAGGGACACAGTTTATAAGGAAAACAACATGAAGAATGGTATAATACAAAAATGAAGGAGGTAATTTTGACCGAAAAAGTAAAGTCCTACCTACATTTAAAATATGTTGATGCTTTCTTTCCACCCTACCATTTTGTTGAGGGGTCTCAATAAAAGACTTTTGGTGAATAATACCACGGGGAGAATAGAAATTGTGGAGTAAAATTTCAGGATCATTATCTGTTCTAACAAACTTAGGAGTGGTATGAAACTGAGTTTTAATAATGGTGATAAAGTTCTTAACATGAGTGGAAAATTCAGCTTTGGTTTTTAATAAGATGATCTAGATAAATATACTATGATCATCTAATATGGTAAGAAAATATCTATGGCCATGAGTAGAAGAAATGGAAATGGGACCCATATGTCAATATGAATTAACTCAAAATTAGCACTGGCATGAGATAAATTGGAAGGAAAAGGTAAATGCTTTTGTTTTGCAATATGAGAAATGTCACAATTGAGACATCTTAGTCACTCTCTAGAGAGAGATGACCAAGTCTGGAGTGTTATAAAGCATTAACACGTATAGAAGTGGTAGAATTACAAGTGGACTAAAATGAAAAATTACAAGATTTATTGAATGAACTATGAAAAGTGCTATGACCAACAGTAGAAGGAAGATTATATTTGTAAAGATCATCCACTTGTTTAGCCAAACCAATCATCTCCAATGAAATTTGGTGTTGTATAAGGCATGTATCAAGAGAAAAGTGTAAAACACATGATAAAGATTGACAAAGCTTAGTAACAGATATAAGATTCATATGAAAAAGAGGTGAATAAAGGACATTGGTGAGAACAAATCGTGTGCTAAAAGAGTCATTTCCAGCATACTGAATAATAATAGAAGCACCATTGGGTGAGCTAACACAAACATGCCGGTTTGATTTTATAGAAGGGAGTAAAATAAGAAAGATTGGAACAAATGTGTTCATTTGCTCCTAAATTAAGAAGCCAATAACTAGACTTTCTAAGTAAAATCTGAGAGAGAGAGAGAGAGAGAGGTATACATGTAGTATCAGATGCATTTGCAGAAATGCTGGTGGAAATAAAATGAGTGGCTTGGATGTGATTGGTGGTAGGATTTAAGGAAGAAGATCTTGAGGGAACCAAATTAGCTTGTTACAGTAAGGATACAAGTTGAGCATATTGTTCTTGATATAAACCAGTAAGAGAACTTGTAAAAGAATCCAAGCCATGATCGAGAGAAGAATTGGCATCAGAAGTATCATTGGAAGCATTATTTACACGTGACTGTTGCTTAAGGAAGCTAGGATGACCATCTGTTTTATAACGAAAATCAATGGTGTAGTTATTGAGATGAAAAAAAGTGCAATATATATCTACTAGGTTTATGAGAATTGGAAACAAAACCTTTACCACGCCCTTGAGGTTTCCTATCTTCAGAAGCATTCAATTGAATTGTGCTATCTTCAGAGATGGAAATGGAAGAAGGAGAAGAAATGTTGCTTTCTTCTTGAATTACAAGAAAGTAAACCTTGTTGAGAGAAGGAAGAGGATCAAGAAGAAGAACTTGAGTTTTAACAATAAAGAATTGATCATTCAAACTAGCCAAAAACTGCATAATCTGATCCTCAGTTCTATAAACCTTGGAAACTCTAGTAGCTTCACAACGGCAAGGATGAATGCATATACAATTTTGTATAGGTCTGTGTGAATAGAGTTCTTCCCATAAAGCTTTCAGCTCAGTAAAATACTCAAGGACTGATTTGGTACCTTCCTTTAAATTATTGATAGAAGAATGTAAAGTAGCAATACGAATTCTATCAACCTTAGAAAAACCCTCATGAAGATCTTGTCAGACTTCAAAATTTGTATCATACAAGACAATAGTTTGAGCAATGGAGTCTGAAACACAGTTGATAAGCCAAGATTGAACCAAGTGATTACAACGTTCTCAAGCATTGCGATTAAGATCTTCCAGATCAGGTGTAAGAATGGATCCATTGATGAATCCAAGCTTGTTCTTCATTCCTAACGCACGCTTCATGGAACGATTCCATGCCACATAATTGGATCCATCAAGCTTGGGGAAAACAGTGAGAGAAGAGGGACATTCGTACGAGGAGCCTTACGTATAAAGATTCAAGGAGAAACGAAGCAAGAACAATGTAAAATCTGTAACAAAATCCAGAAGGAACAAGAAAAATATCGCAGTGCAGATAATGCAACTGAAAAAGATAAAAATGAGAGAGAAAGAAGATTGAAGTTGAATTCAATCATGAACAAGTGCAGAAAACATGAAGATTCATGCGCAAAATCATGAAAATGGTGAATGACTCGCGATGAAGATGAAGAAGGAAAGAGAAAACGCAACGGAATCGGTTAGAAAACGATTATAGATTAGTTAGAAAAACATAATTAGTTGAGAAGGAATCAGATACCATATTAAAAGAGTGAAAATAAATGTAGAATATGATTTTCTTATTACATGGAACTAAAGGTACAAGGAGTATTTATACAAGAAAGCTATAGTACACTAAACTACAATATGGAGGGGAAATACTACATTTCTACTTAATCACTCTAACCTTAATTGCTTGTGATGCAAGTCATGTTCTCTGTGTGTGTATTATCCAATAACACACATTTAGTAACATGTTGATTTTGTTGTAAAATTAGGCAAAAATTATCTCTATAAATAATAATTGATATATAAATAAGAGAATCAATTAAATATAATCAAAAGAGTGAGATCAATAAACTTATCTGTCTTTGGATTGTTGTTAAATTGACCACCGGCAAAACTCAATCAACATCTCTAAATATCAATTCAATAAGAGAACTGCAAAATAAACAAACAATGAATATAGTCTGAGACGTGCTGATCGCACAGTCCTTAAGGATTTTCCTTATAATTATACGTTAATCCTTCAGGATTTACCAGACCCTTCCTGATTTAAAACCAAGGATGCAGAACTGGCAAGAATAAATATTTTCAGGAAGATGTAACCCAAAATTATGTACTAGACTCATAGAAGAGAGGATTTTGTATAGGTTGTGCATGAGTTTTCATATAAAAGAAAATTGGTGTTATTGATATTGAAAAGAAAAGGAACCGTAACAATGGTTGAAAAATAGGCAGTTAGATCATTAGAAAAAGTAGGCACTCCTAAGATATATTAGCAGCCCATACTCAAACATAACCTGCTTTCTTAATTTGTTTTTTTCGGTTACAAAATAGAAAGCACGCACCTTGATTACTCTTTAAGATGAAACTAAATATCCTTAGACAAAATCAAAGTTAAAATGATGTGGTCAAAAGAAGTAGACTAAGTCAACTATTAGTATTAATCATAAATAAAATAATAATAAATTTTTACTAACAAATATATTATAAAACTTTTGAAATATAATCAAAATTTATAACAGATTTTTGTGGCTCTTCTTTGCACGGAAGGTCCGCTAGATGCGAGTAGCAGCTTCAGTCATCTTCCTTACCTTATAGTTATGAAAAGCATGTTGAATCTTAATTGCAGCAACTCTCTTGTGTGCTTCAGCTTCTTGATTGAAAAGTTTAAATTCCTTTATTTCTTTTTCTGTGTTCTCCAAATGCAGCTCTTATTCGTTGTGCAGCATCAACAAATTCCACTTAAGCAGCTAAACTATTCCTTGGATCCACCTTGTCCGGAGCAGATGTGACTAAATGCCTAAAATCATATATAATTATAGAATTATAATTTGTACCATAATGTATTTTGTATGTTATGTTTTAAGCATGTAAGCACATATTCTATCATAAGAAACGAATTTAGCAACAAAAGGATTACCAAACTATTATTTTGGGTGACACATAGGTTACCCTTAAAATAATATAGGTAATTTACCCAACAACCCATGAGAACTAGTCACATGAGTAAATTTATATGTGGTGCCTACAAATTAATTTTTACTCCATTTGCAAATTTATTTACGGAGTTAATTTTCATAAATTGTTGAATAAAATTATCTTCCTTTCTTCAAAAGTAAATTTAGAAGAAAAAAATCTATGTTTTTTTTACTTTAAAGACAAACAAACTTTACAACATAGAACAATACTTTAGACCTGGTTGGTTAAAAATGTGGATGAATGATATTTTTACAAATATTTTTGGACGGTTTTGTAGACAATTCTTTCACACTCGCATTGTGTTATGAATATCTTCGTTTCTTTACTCTATGTTGTTTTTCTCTCAAAAGAAAAGTGAAGATGAAAGTTATTCAAAATTTATCACCAAAGGTGTTTGTAACTAAAAGCAGTTGGATTGATTTACACCAACGATGTTTGTGTTAAATAGTCCTAGATCTTATCAAAGCTTAGGACAAATAACAAACTTTAAAACCAACTTCAACACCCACCCTTACAGCAAACGTGGACCTGATCCAATTTCCACATTGAAATCTCATCCCAAAAACTAACTCAAAAGATAAAGGTACTCAAACATATTTATACACTCAACAATCTAAGAACCTGAACAATATCGAACAAATAACAAACAACTTCAAAACCAACTTCGAAAAGTTTGAATATAGTGGAAAGAGCTAAACTCTCATAACCACATGTTGAATCCCGGCAACCAAAATAGTGTTCACATTTAATTTTTAGTCCACAAAAAATACAAGATAAAATGATAAAAACAAAACCACATATTTTTTGTTCCAAGAACAAAAACTAACCTTTTGCGCAATGAGGCTAATTCTTGGTGGTCATGGTCAGCTCTTATTTCCACACTTTCAATTTCTATAGCAACATGATCAGTCACAGTGGCATCAACACTCCCAATCCTATGTTGTAAATCCAAACAAGACCGAAGAACAAAACAACAAAACACACCTCCAGTAGTAGAAGCTGACATCAAATTAAAATTCATAAGCTGAACCGTAAGACAACCAAGAAACAAAAATGAACCAATCAACCTCAAATCCAAGGTCAATTTGTTTATACAAACTTAATGACATCAAAAGAAAAGCAGCACATGAAATCAAACCTAATACATCTGATTTTCCATTCACTTCTTTGTCATAAAAATATGAGTAAACAGAAGTTAGCATAAGTACCAAAAAAGCCACGTGAGCTTTTAATATTAGACTCAGTTGGAACTTTTTTGCTAGTAACATAGTGCAGCACATTATGAAACTTACAATTCTATAGAGAAAAATCTTGAGGAGATTCCAGTCTCCAAATAGATGTTTGAAAGAGGAGCTTAATGCATAACAGATAAGTCCAATTATGCTTGATATCAAACCTACGAGTCTCCATAACAAAGGGTGATTTAAGAAACTGAAAATTTGGATAATTTTAATCATGTTTTTTTTGGATGAGATGTTGCTACGGTAATTTCATACAAGAAGCTGAAATTAATTTCTCAAACGATTTGATCCAAAATTTTGGATCAAATAACAATTATCCTTAGACATGTATTATTATTAGGATGTCTCTAATTTTTGTCTTTTTATACATTGACCAAAAGGTGGCTTTCTACACAATTGAATGCGCGTAGAAGCAGTGTCCCAAGAAGGTCTTTTTACCTAACTGTCGCAAAAATATCCCAAGAGTAACTCTTATTCATGAAATCCAATATTAAAAGTTTCTCTTATCCAACTTTGATTTTGTGAGAGATATATATTAATTTACACTCACCTAAAATATTAAAAAGTAAGCCACCTACACCCACTTATGAAAGAAAAATTACCACTGTTCAAATCAATTTTGCTGCTTGTAAAAAAAAAAATCAATTTTGCTAATTTACTTCTTTATTTGGTATATTAATTTCAATTTAAATTGTTTATATCTCTCCTTGCATGTAGCCAATCAAATTATTACACTTAATTAATAAATAAAATAGCCCCAAAAGAAAATAGGCGCTGACAATCTCTTTCTTCGTCCTCGTCATGTGTGGTTGTCGTCGCCTTCCAATTTGCTTAGTTTCTTTGAATCGTTTTCTTTGGGTCTTTTTGAGACTAGGGATCATATATATATATATATATATATATATATATATATATAAGATTACAACAACAATCAAGCCTTATCCCACTAAGTGTGGTCGGCTAAATGGATCAAATGACGTCATAGTGTTCTATTATAAACCAAATTTGGATCCATCTCATTGACCTCTAAATCCTTTCTAATGGATATTCTAATAGTTTTCCTAGGTCTTCCTCTACCTTTTTTAACTTGACTCTCCTCCATTTGATCGACTCTTGTTACCACGGCATCTACGAGTCTTCTCTCTACATGCTCAAACCATATAAGCCTATTTTCTACCAACTTTTATACTATAGGTGCTACCCCCACTCAGATTGAGATCATAAAATTAAGTAAATTGGTATTCTCCTCGAAGAGAATCTTCTTGTAACTCTTCTCTAAAATTTTCTTAGCCCACAAAAACTTGAGATCCTTGCGGAGATTAAAGACTATAGTAGAAAATTTGGGTGAGGTCTATCATCGATGGGGCTTTAGTAGAAACCTACACATTCAGAGGAAAATTTGGGTTTCCTACACCATTTGGGTTTTCCAAGTTCTCCACATGATCAACAACAACAGGCAATAAAAAAGGGAGCAGGGGCAGATGGGGTATCATTGAGGCTAGTATTGATCAACTAGTCAGAGGAAAATTTCAAACGCTTGTAAATTCTGAAACCGTTGGTTTTGAGATTCAACAAAAAAGAAGGAAATAATGAATTATCTAGAACTTCTCGATTGAATCACGTGAATGAGAGCAATAAAATCGCAAAACAAGTAATTGTCAAATGAAAAGGAAATAGTCAAGGTTCTAAATAGCTTCTCAAAACAACAATGTTCCGCTTTATAATGATCTTCCATTATCGAGCTAATGGTCGAGATTCGTTGAAATATGAAAGGAGAAATTCAGCGCTCCTGGTTATGCCTCAAAAATGCAAATGCCATGCAGTACCCTAGGCGTGTCATCTTCCCCCTACATGGTGTGGGACACACGCCAACACTCATTACAGAAGGCGCCACTTCAATTTTTGATGCATTTAATTCTAACAACTCCCACTCAAAATGCAACATCTCCAAAAATGTACAAAAACAATTTCCCAACTATTCATTGCTCAGAATCACAAACCGTCATCAAACTTTTATCCTCTTAAAGTTCCTCATGTCGTAAAGACAATAATGATTTGGGGGGGATTGTTCTAGACAAGGCCTTAGCCCAAAACGCCACCCCAATACACGACGAGCCATTAATCCATTGTCCTTGTCGTTCAATGCAACATGGAAGACTTCATGTGCGCTTCAGCGAATAGGAACACACCTCGTCCAATTTGGACCGTCCAGATGATTTGTAACAACCTCCCACAAGTCTCGACAGGGTTTTACGTGCTTAGTTACAACTATGCTCTGTTATAAAAGTGTGGCTCCACGTCACACTCAAAGTACTATCGTATTTTCATTACTTTTCGCACACTTCACTTTTATCATTCCTCTCATTGACTTGACCATCAAAGTGCTAACCTGTTTTCATATTCCTTTAATTTTTATCATTTTGCTAGCTATTACTACTCCCTCCGTCACATATTAGGTGTTTCATTTGATGTTTACATAGTTATTAAAATAATGATAAAAAAATGTTGATTTTTATGATAAAATATGTATTATTTATTAAAACATCTTTATTAATTACAGTTAGTAGAATAATTACAGATAAATGAAATACAATAAAAAACTATGTTAATTGAAAATAATAATAAATGTTATATTAGTTTATAAAAGAGATTTTTCTCAAATTATTTTATAAAAGAGATAAATAATTTAAGACACTGAAAATTAAAAAAAAAATAACATCTAAATTTTTTTGTTACTCAAGGAATTATAACATCTAATTTAAGATCGAGAGTATCCTATTAATCATAAACATAGATTCTCATTTTCTTTTCAATAGTCCCTCCGTTCCTTTATAATTGTCACTTTTGTATAAATTTTTTGTTTCTAATTAACTGTCGTTTTCAAAGTTCAAAGTATCATTAAATGTGACTTTATATATATTACCCTTATATATTTAATGCAGAGAGATAAATGTATGAAATGAAGTATTAAATGATTAAGGTTATTATAGGAAAAAGATAAATTGTTATATCAAACGTAATAAAAGTATTTGTTGTCTTGATTTGTGTAAAAAGTTTAAATATGACAATTAGTAATAATCAAATTGCCTCAAAAGTCTAGTCAAAAGCTAACGACAACATTGGAATTTTCAAGTTCCTAGTTACACAAATCGAAACACACAGAATCCACACAAACAATCAAAGTTACCTGCAACGACTACCTGCTGCTTCAATCCAACACAAACTGCTTTACACGTTCACTCTTTCCTTTATCTTCTTCTTACTTCACCACCATCCACGTAATTTCCCATTATAATCCCACCTTTACCCTCGACTTCTTTCCCAAAACCGCGTCCCATAAAGGGCACATTCGCCATTCCACCTCCCCCATCCTTCTCCATTTCTAGAAATCTAAGCTCTGATTATTGAAGACTAAAAACAAACTTTCACTAAAAATGTCTGAAAACGGAGAAGAGAAATTACTCGCTGTGGCACGTCACATAGCAAAAACGCTAGGCCACAACAATAACAACATGGCTGATGATATTCTCCAAATTTTCTCAAATTTCGATGGAAGATTCTCGAAGGAGAATCTTTCTGAGAAAGTCGCCGCGGTCGAGGTTAATGACAGAGATCCAAGAGCCTTCGCGGCTTTGGATCACTGTCTTAAAAACCTCGACCGTAGAATCTCTCACTATGTTTCATCTGATCATCCTATCTGGGCAGACTCTGCTGATGCCGCTGCTTTTCTCGACGCCGTTGACGACTTAGTAGCTTCCGTTGCAGAGTGGAACCACCTCACCAGTGATAAATCCATCGCCACGTGTCTCGCACGCGCCGAGGATATGCTTCAACATGCTATGTTTCGTCTTGAGGATGAGTTTCGTTCTCTCATGGAACGCGGTGGTGAGTCGTTTGGCCTAACTCCGCCGTACCGGAACACCGATTCGGTGAATTTACCGTTTGATTCTGAAGAAGAGGATGAGGAAATTGACGGTGGAGGTGAAGAGGATCCGATTCCGGTTGCGATGCCGGTAACGGATTACGAAATTGTGATCGATGCGTTACCGTCGGCGACGATTAACGATCTTCACGAGATTGCGAAACGAATGGTTGCCGGTGGATTTGGGAAAGAGTGTTCGCATGTTTACAGTAGTTGCCGGAGAGAATTCTTGGAGGAGAGTTTATCGAGATTAGGGTTACAGAAGCTGAGTATTGAAGATGTTCACAAAATGCAATGGCAGGATATTGAAGATGAAATTGAAAGATGGATTAAAGGTTTCAATGTTGCTTTGAAGATACTTTTTCCGAGTGAGCGACGATTATGCGATCGCGTGTTTTTTGGATTCTCTTCAGCTGCGGATTTTTCTTTCATGGAGGTTTGTAGAGGTTCTACAGTTCAGTTGTTGAATTTCGCCGATGCTGTTGCAATTGGAAGCCGTTCGCCGGAGCGGTTGTTTAAAATTCTGGATGTGTTTGAATCATTGCGTGACCTAATTTCGGAGTTTGAGTTGTTATTTTGTGATCAGTATAGTGTGTCTTTAAGGAATGAGGCAATTACTATATGGAAGAGATTGGGGGAAGCAATTAGAGGGATTTTTATGGAGTTGGAGAATTTGATTCGAAGGGATCCGGCTAAGGCAGGTGTTCCGGGTGGTGGTCTTCATCCGATTACGCGTTACGTGATGAATTACCTTCGCGCGGCATGTAGGTCGAGGCAGACTTTGGAGCAAGTGTTTGAAGACTATGGACATCCATTGAAGGATTATCCTAAGATGGATGATAGGATGCATTCATCTTCGTCTTTATCAGTGCAAATGGATTGGATTATGGAGCTATTAGAGAGCAATTTGGAAGCTAAATCGAAAATCTATAAGGACCCTGCTTTGTGCTATGTTTTCTTGATGAATAACTGCAGGTACATTGTTCAAAAAGCTGAAGATAGTGAATTAGGAGCACTTTTAGGTGATGATTGGATCAAAAAACACACTGCGAAAATTCGGCAGTACCTATTGCAGTATCAAAGAAGCTCATGGAACAAAGTGTTTGGGTTTCTTAAGGTGGAGAATAATGGATCAATGCAACATAATGGGGTAGCTAAGTCAATGAAAGAGAAGCTGAAATCGTTCAACACGGTGTTTGATGATTTATGCAGGGTTCAATCTACATGGTTTATCTTTGATGAACAACTTAAGGAAGAAATTAGAATTTCCATTGAGAAACTCTTGTTACCAGCTTATGCAAATTTCATTGCGAGGTTTCAGAATGTTGCTGACGTTGGTAAACATTCTGATAAATATGTTAAGTATGGAACAGAGGACATTGAGGCAAAACTAAGTGATTTGTTTCAGGGAAGCAGTGGATCAACCGGTAGCCGAAAGCGAAGCTAAATCTGTATGTTTTTTTTGTGTGTGTATTTGTTGTGTAGTTGTAATACAAAATTTTGAGTGTAGTTAGTTGTAAAAGATGTATCATGTATGACCTTGTATACATTAGTTGTAATACTACTACTATTGTATGTTGTTCTGCTTATTGTCATTATGAGGATTGGAAATGTTCTGCAATTGCCGACACTTGAGAACCACCTGAGTTGTAACTATGCAGTGCTTAGAATAGTGTAAAAAGTTTCTTAAATAAACAAACATGATTTATTTTGTATTAGTAGTATTACCATATATGTGTTTCCATTTTTATTGGGTAGATTTTAAAGTTTTGAATTGGCATGGTTTAGCTCCAAATTGGCTAAAGTTAATTTTATAAATACTTTATGACTATTTATAGTTGCGTGGGATGGTATTCTACCTCAGTCTTCCTTCTTACTTAAATACTGTGTGATAGTATTCGACCTCACTCTTCCATCTAAATACTTCAGCCGGTCTTATTTATAAGGAACGCTTGGGTCAACAAAAGTTTATGTTTCTTATCTAAATTTTGAACTAGATACATCAATTTTTGTTGATCTAAATCTCTCTTATAAAATAGATCATACATTGTTTAAGCGGGAAGTGATTTATGAGTTTGTCCTTAAGTAGGAGAAAGTGTTCTCGTATTTTGTGCATTTTATCATTTAATTAACTTAGTTGATGACCAAAATAATTTAAATTATGATTTCGAGGAAAAAGGCAGTTAGAAAAAAATTTAGGAAGGAGAGTAGCCGTGTAATTTTTTTTGTTAACCATTATATTTTTAAGGGAAAGGGTCTTAATAATCCAAGGTTCGACCGGGAGTTTATTAACCACCTGAGCACAATCACTTGTTTGAGCAGCTGTGTAGCTTAATTCTAAAGAAAAGTATATGCATATAAAAAATTCAATGATGAAATATAAACAAATATATTAGTTGAATATGAGATGCGTAGTAAATACTATGTGACTTGAAATTGTAAATGATGGGTTCAATTAAACAAGATGAAGGAAATGATAAAAGAAAGATATGAAATGATATAAAAGTATGAAATCTGCAATTGTAATTACTAAGATCCACAATTACAGGAGAATAACAAAGTATGCAGGACTGAATAACAAACTGGTAGTGAACTACCAGCCCCAAAAGCACGCAGGCTTTCCCCAAATCACCTAAGGTGACCCCACAAGATCTTATCAGAAAAATAGTGAATGAATCCTTCATTCCTCTGACACAGTATATATAGCATCCTCATGCATTCTTTTCCACGTCACCCTTCACCCCTTTTGTCCTTTTCCTAGTGTAAACATTCCACACCCTTGGTTGAGGCCCATAGTCTAAGCCCACTCCATTTGCTGCATTCCTATCAATTCCCTCCTCCTTAGAAACAGTCTTGTCCTCAAGACTAAAATCAGGAAACTGTCCACGCAGAAATTCATCATCCTCCCAAGTGACATCATCCACAGTCTTGTTTTTCCATTTGATCAGACTTTGATGCACTTCAGTACCTGCCTGCATAGTTACTCTAGATCCCAGAATTCTCAGGGTACACACCATCTGCATCATTAACTTCCAGTTCCTTAGGTAAGTCACCTTGCACCTGATACTCCCCTACAGCCTTCTTGAGTAATGATACATGAAACACAGGGTGAATTTTAGATTCCATAGGTAACTTCAACTTGTATGCTACTTCACCAATTCTCTGTGTAATCTGGAAAGGACCATAGTACCTTGCAGCTAATTTTTGATTGATTCTCTTCACAAAATTTCGGGCGTTACAGTAGACATGCTCGTCCAAATTCAGAGGTGGGGATGATGCATAAAGGTATGGAGATATCTTGGGTGTGCTTCAGCTATTGTTAGACTTGTTTGTTATGCTCTCAACTCTTCCTTTAACCATCTATTTGGATACTGTGTTAGAAATTTAGGTCTTAATAAAAACAGATTTCATAGAACATGTTCAATAATTATGAATCAATAGCGGAAGAAAATAAAATATTGAACATGTTTATGATCGGATCTACGACATTTTTGATTTATCAAGATATTAAGAATTAGGGTATTAGGAATACTTGGATGAAGCTTTGATAACAGTCCTCTCACCAACAACGATTAATAAAGAGAAGAGGTGATCATCTGAAACACACAAATAGGGTTAGCGATGACTGATTTGGTTCTTCCTCAACCGGTACCTTTTTGCCTCAAGTTCTCTTCAGACATAGAGAAGAGAGAGTTTGCCGTGTACGATGTATTGGTGACCATAGACTCTTTTATATTGGGTGGCCATTTGTTAGCCTGTAATTTCAACAGGCTCATTTAATATGGTCAACATTTGGTTGACCTTTAACTTTGCAGGAATTGAAGAGCTTTCTCAAAGGAATTGAAGAAATTTTTGAATTCTTAGAGAGATGTCGCATCGAAGTCAAGCATTTAAGGCGGGAAAGCACGATTTCAAGCATAACGACGGTTTTCTTTAGTGGAAACGTGGGGCTACCCATTGTCCAAGATGGAGGAAGTGCTGATCTTTCTCTTAACAAAAATATTTCTTCTTGTTTTTAATTATTACTAGAACCTGCACCAGACTTTGAGTTTTCACCCTTTTCATCAGGCTTGCCCCAATTTCCCTTATTGAACTTTCATTTCCCTCTCTCTTCTTTGAATTCTTATCATATCCATCCTTCTTGGTGATTTTAGCTTGCAAGGCTTGTTGGGCACTCTTTTCCGAACTTAT
>Ga0315913_1005286_pt1 | contig 15694 bp, 10 predicted proteins | sample MpolsnodulesMG_FD_207736 | JGI IMG/M metagenome (GOLD analysis project Ga0315913, IMG submission 207736) | Medicago polymorpha root nodule microbial communities from Los Angeles, California, United States - small nodules | ecosystem: Host-associated > Plants > Roots > Nodule | place: USA... | reverse complement strand
CGATGTGGCAAGGAGATGACATGTAGGCTGCAAAAAAAAAAAACCGCCAGTAAATGAGTATAAGAATGCAAAAACACAACAATCCATCCAGACAAGAATAAGAACAGTGCAGCATACGATTGATTCTTCCATGAGCCCTGTAGGTACGTCTTCTTTGCTTTTGAGCTTGATTGACCTGGATATGAGACACGTAGAGAGCATCCACATCCAAACCTTTCACCTAAAAGTGAACAACCAAACAAACAATGTGAGTGAAAGCCAGTTAAACATATCAAACTGCAAATAGAATACATGATACAAAGCTCATCACCAAATAAAAAAAATTAGAAATAGAAGACATACTTCAGCATTACTCTCAGCATTCTTAAGCAAGTCAAGAATGAATTTAGCTGACTTGACAGGCCAACGTCCTTGCCCATTAGAATGTCTGTTCTTAGCTTGGGCAGTCCTCCCAACACCACGACAGAAGCGTCTGAAAGGAATGGCCTGTTTGTGAGCCAAAACATCTTCCAAGTATCTTTTGGCTTTGGTCAGGGGTAACTTCCTGATGGCAAACGCTGTTTCCCTGGTGTTCTGCACAGTAAAATAGACACTCGTAAGTCTTTCAAAAATCATACTAACTACAAACAAAAACAACTAAAGGAGCCTAATTATTTTTTAAGGAACCAAACTAGTCCGCCAAAATTGACACCAAGGGGTAATCGAACCTGAGACCTTGAGAGGAGAACGCTCCAAGGCCCCAAGCCAACACCATCATGTCAACTCAAGTGGGTTTAAAGGAGTATATTAAACTATCAAAACCAAATAGTTAAAAAATAAATACATATGAAAGGCATGTTTAGAATGACCAGATGACCATTTTAAACTTATCTACTGATATAAGCACTAATGAACATTTTTGGAAGACATATAAGCAATAATGAGCATCTTTGGAAGACATATGGAAACAGATTGTGACATAAAAATAAGTAGTTCAGCTTATTTCCCTATGCTCTCAAAGGATAGTTCACAAAATTAGTTTATAGCTACAAATAAAACAATGTGACTTTATTTAATCTTTTGTTGTAAAATTGCTTACACAAAAAACCAATAATATGATATAAACGCTTAATTAAATTAAAAAACATAACAAAATGCAATTTCTCTATAAGCTTATGCAAATATATAATCTTTTACATTAATTCATAAGTTCTAACTAACAAAAATTGTATTTCATAAGCTGTTTTTTGAAGCAAAAACTTAATTATTTGTATAAGCTAAAAAATAAGCCAATCCAAAAGGACCCATAAATTCACTAGATCAGCTATTCTGGTCGATCAGTGAGTACAATCTCATATCATGATCTATCTCTACAACGAATGAACAAAAGTTAACAGAATTAAGTACCTTGAAATGAACCCTAAGGTCAGCACCTCTGGCCTTGGTTGCTGCAATTACAGATCAAAAGCACAAATTAGGTTAAATTAATCTAAAATCAACACAACAGCGCAATAAAGAACAATTTATGATTTATGAAACAACACGCGAACAGTGGCTGTGTAAAGAACAAATTATGAAAGAAGAAATCGAGAGAGGATTTACATTTGGTGGGATTGTCGGGCTCTCTGGAATACTTCACCATGGCTGCTGCTCTGCTAATTCGTCAGGAATGAACACGGGGTTGTGGGAAGGAGGCTGAGAAGATTCAGCAGATTAGGGTTTTTCGCTATTTATATATAAATGGTACCCTGTTTGGAATTATAAAGAAGATGGGTTTGGTTTGGACCCGGCCCATATTGTATTGCTGGATGTAAATTTGATCTTGGGCTGCAAAATATCTATATCTTTCTAATTTAATCTCTAAATTTTATGATAATATAATAACAGTTTTTTGAAGGACCCAATCATAAATATTTTGTCAGAAAAAAAATATGTAAATACAATAAATAATTTTTTTAAGAAAATTTAATAATTTTTGCTCAAAAAAATACAATAAGTAATTTTTAATGTATATAAGATCCATCAATTTAATTTTCATATATTTTAAAGATTAAATTGACCAATTTCATGGTTTTAAGGTGTATTTTTTAACCAGTTTTTAAAAACTTTTTTTAAGGTTTATTTATTGTTATGTCAAATAAAAGTGACAAATTAGTATGTTTGCTGCAAACGCATGTTTGTCGATGGTGGGATGAAAAATCTTGTGTCCAAATGCATGTTTACTCCAAATACAAATATATGTTTATTTATTCAACTTCTTTAATTTGTAAATCTAGCGTATTTAGTAGTTGTGGCGGTGAGCCAAATACTAAGTGACAGACTTGTTAGAAAGACATATTAACAATGAATTCGATTCACTTGTTTTGCTATTTTTGTGAATGAATTTTTTAGATATTTGTATTCCATTTTTGTTTTTTTGTATGTTAAAAGATCATGGATTTTTCATTATTCATTACCACCGATCATACGTGAAAGGCATTAGTTTGATTGTAATTTGTAAGGATTAAAATTTTAGTTTGTTAATTTCTTATAACCTTATGAAATGAAATGTTTATGTGTATCGTTAAAGTGATCCGACTTACTATCAATTTTTTTATAAGAAAAAATTAGATTGACAAGATAGTATCATAGTTTAAAGTATGAAAGATTTTTGAAGTAAAAAAAAAGTTTATAAACGTATTTACATTCACATTTTTCTAAAGGTTTGGTGATTGAACTACTATAATGTAAGTACAATGTGATCGATAATTGTTCTATCAAAAAATTTAATAAAACTTGTTTTTTCAAAAGACTCGTCATCTAATGGAGCTTGTTAAGTTATCAAATCAACTGGCTACAAATTATTTTAGCAAAATTTGTGAAACATGTACACCTAAGCTAAACATGAACTTTGATTTGAAATACTAATTTTGAAATCCTCTTCCCTTGTTGAAGAAGTTATCCACCGCTTTTCCGTTTCATGCGCAATGAACAAGACTCGAAAATAGTAGCTAACACATGCTAATCAAATTACTGTGATGCAAATAAACAATATACTCAACCTCCAAACCAAGCAATGCATCTTCAGCACATGCATTTCCATTTTCCACACATTTATGGGCAATGCCACATATTGCCACGGACACAAATGCAAAGTAAATGAACCAACTGTGCCATTAACAACTTCACCTCATACAAATTTTCATTAGTAGAAAATCATACACATAAAATAATGTTAGGTAAAGTGGTTATTTCTTTCATCTTAGCACTCTTAATCTTCATTCCATGCTCAGTTTTAATCGGAACACTGGACATTCGATCTTATTATCAACAATCACCGGCGATTATTGCAACTGCTCCGTGCGCCGATGAAGCTCCGTTAAGAGTTTACATGTACGATCTCCCTCGCCGGTTCAACGTCGGAATGCTTGACCCCCAGAACACGACGGAAGCTCCGATGACCATTGCTGACTATCCGCTGTGGCCTGATAATTCGGGATTGAAGAGGCAGCATAGTGTAGAGTACTGGATGATGGGTTCGCTTCTTAACGATGGTGGCAATGGAAGTGAAGCGATGAGGGTTTTGGATCCGGAGATTGCTGATGTGTATTTTGTTCCGTTTTTTTCTTCGCTTAGTTTTAATACTCATGGCCATCACATGACGGATCCGGAGACGGAGATTGATCGACAATTGCAGGTACTTAATTCGTTTGACAGGATAATATTGAATAGAAGTTCCAATAGTATTGCATGAAGTTGCTTGTGTATTTGTCTGTTAGAATGTAAACTGAAAGTTCTATAATTGGGTTTTAGTTGAATTGGGATTACTCATTCAAAATTAAGTTATAACTATACCGAGTGTTTGGTTCTGCAATGCCATAAATTGATTTTGAATGAATTGATTTTATAAAATTGACTTTAGTTAAAAGTGGGTTGAATGTGACAAAAGCTACAAATCATAGTTTCGAGTTATAATCAATCCTAGAGGCAAACATATCAAAATCAATTTTACACCTTTAGAATCAATTTCGCTCCATCGATAATTGACACCAAACATACACATAATTTTCCACTTGTTAGTGTCTTTTATTGTTTAAACTTATGTTGTTACCACTTGTTAGTTTTAAGCATGGCTTGTTTTTGGTTCCAGATTGATTTGATGGGATTATTAAGGCAATCCAAGTATTGGCAGAGGTCTGGAGGTAGAGACCACATATTTCCTATGACACATCCCAATGCGTTTAGGTTCTTGCGTGATCAACTGAATAAGTCTATTCAGGTTGTTGTTGATTTTGGTCGTTACCCCAAAGGTGTGTCTAATTTGAACAAAGATGTAGTGTCCCCATATGTACATGTTGTTGATTCCTATATAGATGACAAGCCTCATGATCCGTTTGAGTCTCGCGCCACACTGCTTTTTTTCAGAGGGAGGACGCACCGTAAGGATGTAGGTATTTTGCCATGCTGAGATTTAATTGAAAGAATAACGTGGAGTTCATTAAATTTACAAGCAAGTTGATTTTTGGCATATGTGATGTTTGCAGAAAGGCATTGTTCGTGCTAAATTCACAAAGATATTAGCTGGTTTTGATGATGTTCACTACGAACAAAGTTTAGCTACAGGAGAAAACATAAAATTGGTATGAAGTAAGTTATGCATTTAGTTCATAACTTTTCAGGTTTTCACATATATGTAGCTGGAAAATTTGTGCTTATTAAACGTCTCATTAGTTGAAAGGTCATTTTTTACTTGCATTCTGATACTGAGATTCTATTTTTTTTTATGAACATAATGAAATGTTCTGGAAGTGTATTCTTTTATTATGTTTTCAGCTAAAACCATCAACTCTGGGAAGAAAATTTCTTATTTGTAAAAGAGTACTTGTAGTTCCTTCCTAGCATTTAGATTGTCCCTCTACTACTAAAAACATTCAAATAGTTAACCTTTGCAATGGGAGAATCACAATCAATTAATTGATTTTCTCCCTCGCGTCTTTCTTTGCTTTGTTGTCGTTTTTGTTGTTAATGAAAAGAACATTAACTATTGTATCCTTCATGCTCTGCTATAACAGTCATCTAAAGGGATGCGTTCATCAAAATTCTGTTTGCATCCAGCAGGAGACACACCTTCCTCTTGCCGCCTTTTTGATGCAATCGTGAGTCACTGTGTTCCTGTTATTGTGAGTGATAAAATTGAACTCCCGTTTGAGAATGAGATCGACTACTCTCAGTTCTCAGTGTTCTTTTCTTTCAAAGAAGCACTGGAGCCAGGCTACATGATCAATCAGCTTCGCAGTTTTCCAAAGCACAACTGGACTGAAATGTGGAGGCAGCTTAAAAACATCTCCCGTCATTATGAATTCCATTATCCACCAGAAAGGGAAGATGCTGTAAATATGCTGTGGAGACAGATCAAGCAAAAGCTTCCAGCAATCAGACAATCTGTTCATAGAAGCCAGAGGCTTAAAATACCAGATTGGTGGAAGAGATGATTTTCAGATTTCTGATCCATCTAACCAGACCTTGTACATCCGTTCTCCAATTACAGCGGCAGCCCTGAATGGGAACAATATATTGACACAACCACTTCAAATATAAAAAAATTTAAGTAAAGATTTGATAGCATTTTGATACGTGATTTATTTTGGTCCTTGGCGTCATGATTTTCATCTATATTCTCTGTGTGGATGGAGATTCAAATATTTTATTCCACTTCTGGAACCCCGTTGGCTTCTTTTCTTTCTGACCGTTTTGGTTGAATGCGGACGCTAGTTGCTCAAGTGAGAAGTTATGCTCTCAGAAAGCCAAAGGCTGCCTGTGCATATCCCACATGAAAACAAAAAGAAGAGGTCAGTAAGTAGAGGAGGGGAAAGGACCATATAAACAACAAAAAGAGATTACAATAGTTTACTGTTATTCAACCTATTACTTTGTACATATTTCATTCATTGAAAGAGAACAGTAAATTTCTTTGGAATTCCTTTGACTATGGAATTTATTTTCTATGTGATGCTCGTTGCTTTGAAAGTTTTTTAGTCTAACATGAAGCTTAAGAAGGGAAATTATTCTATTCCAAATTCAAGACACGTGACAAATGTTGGTGGTAGCTTCTAAATGATCCCAATTAAGTATTAAGGGTGACATTCACACACCAAACCCAAGATCTTTTAGATGATGGCCTGTTTACTCCTTTTTCTTGTAGAGATAATGGCCTACTGTTAGTCTGAGTTTGTAAGAACACTCTCATGGAGGTGGTCTATATATAATTGAGTGGCCTACTGTTTACTCCTTTTTCTTGTAGAGATAATGGCCTACTGTTATACTCCCATTATTAGAATCAGTATCGCTAGCACTACTAGCACTCAATTATTAGAAAAAATTATTTATACCCGTCAAAACATATCCACGGTTGTAAATAATTGAGTGCTAGTAGTGCTAGCGATATTGATTATAATAACTTTTTTCTTAGCACTGACTCTCTTATTTAGTGAAAAGTATAGGTTCCGCAATTTTAAAAATGGGCCCAACATAAAGTCCTACAAATATTTCAACATCTTTATAGCTTGCATAGAATTTAGACAAGGGATTCAGTGCTAGTCAATTCTTTGTGGATGCTTCAATGATTAGGGCGATGTTAAATGTTTCAACATCTTTTATGAAACAATTTAGATTAAAGAACAGAGGTTGTACAAAGTACCAAAGTAAAATTTATGTACTATAGTCTTTTGTGAAAACAATTTATATTTGCAGCTCCATAGCTCAAAGCCTAAACTGGACTAAACTAGATTCAATGCAGAAGCTATTTCTTGGTGCTTCAGTTTCATCGTGTGATTTTATTTTTCTGCCTTGATATGCCAAGTATAGGACAATGAAAACTAGAAGTTTGCCAAATATGGTGAGTGGTCGTTGTTGACTATGTCAGTTTGACTGCAAATTTGGGATCAATTTTTCTTACCCTATCATATATATTTTGTTCCCTTTCTCTTTTGAGGCGGTTACACCCACCCATGACCCACAGTTCATATGTTTATGTTTTCGTCACATAAATAATTTATTTTACATTTAATTAGCGTGTTAAAAAAGAAAACAAATAACTTCGGTCAAGAAAAATAAAATATATGAACATAATAAAGAAATAAATAATGTGTTATGCGTAACACAAAATTCCATTTGCAAGTAGGAGAAAGCATCCACAATTGATAAAAGAACACTAGGTCTGTTTGTTTCGCGTTTGGATACATACGGCACTGAAACAAGGGACTAGGAACAGAGTATTATTACATCATAGTAGTACCACACAACTGAAGATTATGGTGCAGCACTTGAGAATCAAACGAACATTGTTAGGATCAGCTTCCTCCACAGCTCACTCTTCAGGTCAATCTTCTATCATCAACCTTTATTCATATCATATACATGTAACTCATTTCATTCTTGTTTATTTTAATCCATTGCTATGATGAGAGAAAAACTGAAAATTAATACTCGTCCAATCCTATTTATAATTAATAGACATATTTGAAATGTAAAGTTTGTGTATTAATTACATATACACCAACTTTTATAAGATAATGTTTTAAAATTGAAGGATCCAATGTTATGTTTACCAAACCAAAAAACTAGGTAGAGATAGATAGTAATCAATTTCAGTGCCAAATTCGGTGTTGTTTGTTTCGTAACGTAAACAATCATCAAAGATATGTGGTGGCTAGGGAGGGTCCACCAATGTGAACTTGGTTAAACCAAACTACATAAGAAGATAGGGTTGGTTATTAATGGAGTTGTTTTGTTGTTACTACTTGTTTCAGCGTGTAAGTGAGTGGGGGAATAAACAAGAAGCATGATGGGAGTGGTGGGTACGAGGAGTTACCAAACCAAAACTAATCTAACTTCATGTCACAATTAAAGAAAAAAGCATAAAAAGACAATGAAAAGGGAAAAAAGAATTTAAATTTTATGTGACACATCACATGGAGAGGATAACATAACAAATTATTAGATGTCCACGTGGCTTAATGTGGTCCCAAATTCCCAACAATACACCATAGCTCATGGCTTGTCTGTGTCATTTTGCTTTTTATGTTTTGTCGGGGCAAAAGACGACAATGCACACTATTGAAAAATTACCACACTTTCTTCTCCACCATACTGTTTGATTACCTGCTTTGTAATCAACTTGTTGTATAATAAAGGCCATACTTCAACTTAGTGATATTGGCATTGTGAAAAAGAAGAGGGTTGAAATGAGGAACTCTTCTGATTGGTTATATGCAGATGATGCTGCAACATGTGGTTCCCCTTATTGGATTGGTAAAGGACTCACTTGTGTTTGCTTCAAGCCTAAGGGAAACTGTCAGCCAATCTGCATTAATTTGACTCCTTTACAGGTATTTGTTTTACTTAATTACTTGCCTACTTTGTAGATATGTATTAATTTCATTAATTAGTTGTATAACTCTTAAGCTTTCTATTGTTGTTCTTCTACTTGAATTGAATCATCTGCTACAAGTGAAGTGATCATAGCTGCGTTTTTTAACTATTTGATGTCTACCTCTGAGTTTGAAAGGTTGCATTAGTTGTATAGGTACTATTTCATGATGTCATTATCAAAAAAAGTGAATATAATGTAGCTAGGGTTTTAATGTTATTCGAAGTCTAGTGTGTTTGTGTTTTCCACTACCGCATATCTTTTTCTCACAAATATATTGAGGACTGATAGCATTGGTTAATAATAGAGGAGATGGTTCGGTGTTGGGGGTATAGGCTTGTTCGAAAAATTAGACAGATGTTGGAATTGGAAATCAAAATGAGCCATATGTATCGTGAAGCAAATTTCTGTGTGGACGGACTTTTGTGTTGGAGTTTGAAGCTGAAGAAAATTTCACTATTTTTGAGGACTGCCATGATCAAATTAGACATTTTTTTCCCTGCTGATATCGCTGGAGTTGCAACTCCGTGTGTAGCTTTGTAATTTTCTCCTTTTTGGGCTACGGCCCTCTTGTGTTCCCAAAAACAATGAGTTACATTTTTTATTTGCAGGAGGAAAGACTTAGAAGATTAAAACGCCGAATGAAAGTTTACTTTGATGCTTCAAAGCTTGATCACCAGGTATATATATTCTATAACTTTTGGTTCAGTCACGTGTTTTCTTATTTTACTTTGCATCAAAGTAAGCATATTCTTTTGATGATTTGATGTAACTCTTTCAAGGACAGGATGCTTTGAGAGCTCTTTGGTCTGCTTCCTTCCCTGGTAATGAGCTCAAAGGCTTGATTTCTGATCAATGGAAAGAAATGGGATGGCAGGGAAGAGATCCATCTACTGATTTCAGGTTATATTTTTGTATCACAATCTCTTTCTGATGTTTTGAGGTTGTTTTTGTTCTTGACATTGTTTTTACTTACCCTACAATTTTGGACCAATTTCTTGAACAGAGGAGCTGGTTTTATATCTTTGGAGAACCTCCTATTCTTTGCCAAAACATTCTCCGTAAGCATTTTAACTAGCCACAATCTTTTCAAAATGGATCCTCTACTGTTGGCTTTATAGAGGATCGAGGTTTGGATCTTTTGTAGACTCAAAATTAAAATATCAGGTTTCCAATGTCGATGTAATCTTTAGGTAAAATCATGAATTTTTCAGAGTATAATTTAACATTCCCTGGACCAAATTAATCGGTTTTATTTGGTCCAACTCTCTTGAGCTCCGATCTTTACTCTGCGAATAATTTATTTTCATTTATCTTAAAGTTTCTGTTTGTGTTGCAGACTTCTTTCCAGAATCTTTTGATGAAGCAAGGAAGAAAGGGAGTTGTCTTCGAGTATCCCTTTGCTGTTGCTGGCGTAAATATTACTTTCATGATTATGCAAATGTTAGACCTTGAAGCAGCAAGTATGTCACAAGGATGAGCCTTTCTGTCACTGTGCATTGTGTTCTAAAGATATTTAATGCATGTATGGAATTGGCGGAGAATTTGACAAAATCACAATGCTACATCGTGATTCTACCAAATTCACCGTCAATCCAAATGTGCACTTATACACTTACTTTGTTAACATTTTCCCATTTAATTAAACACGAGTCTAGTGGCCCGAGTCTCTTATAAAACTCAAATTGAAAACAATATATTGCTAATGCCGGGAAGTTCCTTCACTTGCAGCCAAACCCAGGACTTTCATAAGAACAGTTTTTCTACAAATGCTTTCAGGTAAGAATTAGAAACCGTATTATTTTATTTAGTTCTGAGAAGGAAAACTTAAATTGATCACAATTTCGACCACTGCCTCATAATCACTCTTATGATATATTCTCAACATTTGCAGAAAATGAGTGGGCGTTTGATTTGCTTTATTGTGTGGCATTTGTGGTTATGGACAAACAGTGGTTGGAGACAAACGCTACGTACATGCAGTTTAACGTGAGAATCCGTCTTCTTGTTATATGATACATGAGTTCCTTTTAACCTTAGTCCTGGATTTCAAAATTGATGTTCATATGTAAAATTTTGTGTGCTTTATTGAAGAGGCTCTTTCAAAGGGGTTGAATAATTGTTTATTTTTAATTCCTATCATCACAGGATATCTTGAAATCAACGCGAGTTCAGCTAGAGAAAGAGTTGATGATTGACGATGTTCTACGGATTGAAGACATGCCTTCTTACAGTCTTCTTTCTTGAAAAGTGGTTCAAGCTGATCATTGCTAGCATATCTCTTATTCATCCCCGTCATTCCTTACATGTTATGATATCTCTAAAGCAAACACCTTTGGAAGTGTTACAAAAATTCTCACATTGCAAGTTTTGACTAATCATTTATAGGGAGAGCCTAGATGATGTGGATCAACTAATTGAACAAATTTGTTACACGAGTTTATAGTCTAGTAATGTAATGCTCTACTATTCTAGAGTCCTTGATTGGAGCTGATACATTCATTGTGTCATTTTTAGACTTGGTTGACCTTAATACTCAACATTCAAGAGCGGTGGTGTTGAATGAAAATGCTTAGTCAAATGATAGCAAGAGCTAATTTAAAAGAACAAAAGTCATTCATGTACACCCACTTTTTTCTACATATCTGATACTTTGTTAATCACCTTCAGATATATAGTTAATTTAGTTGAGTAGATTCAGTTCACGACTAAAATTGTAGTTAATTCAACTATACGAATTAACCATAATTTACAATAAGAATTAAATTAATCATATACTCAACTTAATTAATTTACGTATTTGCATGTGATTAACCCAGTGTTACCTCGATGTAAATAAATGTCCATGTATCATTCATTACCGTTACAATTATATGCACTCATTATTTTGCCTTACAAAGAAGCTAAAATGTAGCAAGCTGTCGAAGTGGAAGATAATACACCTTTGCAAACAAAATGGTTAAGATTTATTATAGGGTGGGAATAAGACATTAATCAACTGTTGCCTGTGATGCTATACCTCAGTAATTAATGGAACGTGTTGCGTAAAAAGCAAAGTTTAGCTAGTTAATTGAGATTTCAGCCATCATTATTAATTTATTAGTGCCTTTAATGCAATTTAAATTTAATGATAAAACGTCGTTTTCTTACTTTCCTCCCCCCACCCCACCCAACCCCCACCTTCAATACACGGTACATAGATTTATACCGTACGTAGGTCCACGAATGTACCGCATGAATGACACAAGTCAAGAAAAATCGCTGATGACACATTTGAGAAGGCTGAGAAACACATGTAAAAGACTAAAATGCTCTTCGACAGTTAACTGCTGAGGTTTTCTTCGGTAGTTAACTGTCGAGGAAACATCAAACCTTATTTATTTTATTTTTTTGCAAAAATCTTAAATTGTCATTATTAATATTTATTGATTTTAATTTTTTCAATCATTATTTTGGTACGTTTCAAACAATTGCAGTATTATACTTATGCGTATATATATCTTAATGAGAATAGCATTTAAATCCTCTAAAAAAACATTTCAATGAATGTAAAAATTAAGTATTTGAATATTATTTTGCGCATTAAAAAAATAATAACAGTATTTTGTTATGTTATATTAAATGAAATTGTTATTAAAGGGGTTATAATTATAATTATATGTCAAAATTTAAGGGTTATAAATTTGGCCGATACTATTTACATAATTATTATTAAAAGAAAAAGGTATGATTTATGTCAATAGTAGCCCAAGTTTCTAATTACAATAACTAATTGTTAAAAAAAAAAGAGTAATAACTAAGAATTAATAGAATCCTTAAAAAGAAAACTAAGATTTAATAGTAATAAATTAGTAATTTCAAAAAAGACAAATGCTTCCAAGTCCACTATACCGTAAACCAATTCTATCTTCAATTCAATCTCTGAATTCATTTTCAATAAATATCATTAATTAAAAAAACTGAAACGTCTTTGTCATTTGTAATTTCAGATTTCCTCGGCAGTTAACTACCGAAGTTTTCATCGGTAGTTAACTGCAGCCGGTTTTATTTTTCCTCGACACTTAACTACCGAGGAATATTTTTGTCTTTTACATGTGTTTCTCAGCCAAAAACATGTGTATACAGCAATTTTCCAAGTCAAGAGTGCCATCTTTTGTGCAGCCTTCGATTACATGAATTTTTATGCTATTTGTCACTAATGTTGTTGGGATACAAAAATGCAGACGAACGGGATTGAACTAGTCACACTCACACGAATTGCTAACCGTACATGGGTGGTTTGAAAATGAAATGTAAATGGCTTATAACTAGTTATGGCTGCGCCATTGGTGAATCATTCTTTTGTACTAGTATCATATCCAGCATTATTCATTTTAGAATTGTTGCTTTCTCCTAAATGAGATCATGATTTGTAGAAATATTTTTCCTTAAACCTTATCTTTGGCTTTGAGAGAGGAGTTTACAATTAAAAATTAAAGAGATCTCTGCATTGACCTTAAAACATTGAGTACATGACATCTTAATTTGAGTTATTGAGTGTATAATTTAAAACTTCGTCTTTAAGACCAAAAGAAAGCTTTGAGGCTTCAATCTTTTACCTTCTAATTTATAACATCGTAAGTTTTTTTAATAAAAATTATCTCATTTCATCATTTTTAACATCAATAAAACATTCTCTTTAAAAAAAATCAATAAAACATTCATTATTATTGTTTTAGACTGAGCCAAACTTACCCAAAAGAGAGATTTCTCCCCCAAACCCCTTAAAGACTTCAATATATAGGACCTTAGCACTCAAGAGAAAGGTATGAACAATTTTGACTACCTCTCACTCACCTCGATTGCCCACTAATTAGAGCTTCTAAGTGTTTGTTAATACAACACCCCTGCCAAGAAACTACTTTGTCGTCCCTCATCACGTTCAACCAATGCCGACCATCGTTAGAGACCCGTCTTGGGCCAATTATTATTTTTCATTATACCCTTGATCATTATTAATGTGTCCTTTTCAATTTTTTCATTTACTTTTATATAAAGAAGTGTGCAAAACTCAAGTACATATCTAAAATGAGATGGAAGGAGTACAATTATGTGTTCAAATCTATAAACAACCTATAACATGAGATGGAGAAGATAATTTAGTGTGTTATACAAATTCATATTCTCAATGTATATACTTTTCATTTTTATGCCGTCTTTCATCTCTGTCAAGATACGGCTTGACTTTACTCTCTTGCTAATCACTAGAATAAGGTAGAACGTTTTATTCAATAAGTTTCATTAGGAACACCAAAATAATTTTAGTGCTGCTTTCTTTGAACCTAAATAAACTTCATCTTTTCTTTATTAATTTTAAAAAAACAAGCAATACACGTGATAATGATGCCCTACTATATTTGATCACACTTCTGGAAACTTAGAAAGAAAATTATCAGCCTTATAATTCATAACAAAAAGCAAAACATAATTATCTCATACTTAGCTATCCCAATCACGATCAGAATCATTTGCTTTAGAAAGATAACGTATTGTACCAAAAGAAAAAAGAAAGGTAACGTAGGAATCAAGTTCTGTAAAATAAAAAAAGAGCCGTATTTTACAAAGCCTGGTGCAAAACAGATGTCACATTTGATATCTATAAATAAGGAACTCCATCAATTTTTAGGTTCTAAAGACAGAGACAGTTCATTTATTTTTTATGAAAGAGACAGTAATATGTTAGAAAATTTATAGAATAAAAAAGAAAACAAAAAGATAAAGTATGAAGGATCAAAGAACTGACTGATTCTTGAACCCAAAGCTTACATTACCCACCTCTGCCACCCTTGTCTTTTAAGCAAAATCCAATACCAAATGGCAAAAATACTACCTCCACTGACACCAACACTTCTTTCACATCATTTTTGAGTTTTGTTGCCTCTTCATCATTAAAAATTTCACAGCTTAGCATTATCTAAGTTCAATCTCCACTGAAGGGTACCATCAAATGGGCTCAATCCAGACACCAATTGGAATGAGAAGCTCCACATTGCTAGAAACCTCATGCGGTTTCCTATTACAGGAACTGCAGGCAAGAAGCTTATTTATTTCACAAGTTTTTTTTAACAAAGTTTATTTCACAAGTTAATTATGCCATAAGATAATCTCTGTCATGTTTCAAATTGTTTCTCGTGTTTAATGAATTTAGATAATTTGGGATGAAATTGGAGAAGACAAGTTCGAGAGGGAAAAGGTTCTTCTGGATATGGAGCAAGAGTGCCTTGAGGTTTACAGGAAAAAAGTTGACAGAGCAAATACATCAAGAGCTAGTCTGCATCAGAAGTTGGCTGAAGCAGAGGCAGAATTTACTCACCTACTCTTGTCCCTTGGCGAACGATCTCTTCCTGGACGGGTACCTTTCACTTAGCCATATCCAGTTAGTACTTGATAGTAAACAATCAGCACCAGGAATAATAACAAGCAATAGAGATCAATTGCATATATTCATATATCTAAAGTAAAAGCATGTGCTAATTATTAGTACTTTTATTTGGAGCATACCCGACTTATTTATTGAATACCATTTATGTTTTCTACCATGTCTTATTTTTCAAAGTAGACAAAATCGTCTATGTTAATGTAATGTGCAATTGTGAGAAAGGTAGTATAAAACAGATAAGTCGAGATGCTGAGTTAAATTTAGCAAACAGTACTGTTTTGTTGCAGTATCTTAAATGTGACTCAATAATAGATGTCTATGTTTCATCAAGAAATCATGAATCAGTGTAGACACTAGACTGACGATAGTAACTGTACAGCCAGAAAAAAGGGCGGGTACGCTAAAAGAGCAGCTAGATTCAATCACTCCAGCACTCCGGGAAATGCGCTTGAGGAAAGAAGAAAGATTAAACCAATTCCGAGCTGTGCAAGGGAAAATTCAAAGAATTTCTGCAGAAATTGCAGGAAACTCAGACGATGTACCCTCAACCGTTACAGTAAATGAGAATGATCTGTCACTAAAAAAACTTGAGGATTATCAGAATGAGTTGCAAAGGCTTTACAATGAGAAGGTACCTAACAGAAATTGATGTTTTTACCATTAAGGGGTTAGTATTCTTCAAACTTAAACATTTTCGTGATTACTGTAGAATGAAAGACTACAGCAAGTGGAGAAATACATAGACAAAATACACGGCTTGTCCACAATCTTGGGAAAGGATTCCTCTTCAATCATCCTTCAACTCCACCCCAGCTTGAATGATTTGTGCGGAATAACAAAAAATATATGCGACGGTATCCTACATAAACTCAATATCACGGTGGAGTCGC
>Ga0315913_1005277_pt1 | contig 15701 bp, 12 predicted proteins | sample MpolsnodulesMG_FD_207736 | JGI IMG/M metagenome (GOLD analysis project Ga0315913, IMG submission 207736) | Medicago polymorpha root nodule microbial communities from Los Angeles, California, United States - small nodules | ecosystem: Host-associated > Plants > Roots > Nodule | place: USA... | reverse complement strand
ATAAAACCTAGTTTTGCTTCTTATTTTTATTTACTTTCTTCTACACTTCTCTTAATTAACACCACCAGTATGTACCCTCACCGTTTCCCCGGCGGCCACCGACCGCCAGGGCAACCTCCTCCAAACCCTAACGCCTTCTTCCCCAACTATTACGGCCCTCCCCACAACTTCCATCTCCCTAACTCTCCCTGGCCTCATCCCTTCCCTCCTCCGCAGCACAACCCATATGCCTTCGCTCCTCCGCCACAAAACCCTCCCGGTGTTGTTCCGCCACCGCAAAACCCTCCCCCGTCCACCTCTACTGCTCCACCGAATAAACAATCCGCCTCCGCTCCTCGGCCTCAAAACCAGCCTGAGAATCCCAAGCAAGCAATCGATAAGGCTGAAAACGCTTCCTCCAAAGCCTGCCGTGAACTTCTCGCTGCCGGAGACTCTGTCTCCGCATGGAAAGTTTCTCAGAAAGCTCTATTGACACTAAAAGTTGATTCTTTGAACTCTTTAGGCATCAAAATGCAGCAGGTTCCCACTCTTCACCGCCTTATGATCACTGAAGGAAAGGTATATAATATAAAAACAAAGTTTTTTATTTTTTTGGTTTAGTTCTATGATGAATTTTGACCTAGAAAAACAATTATTAAGTAAGGTTTAGAGATTAATGAGTTTGACCGAAAATGGTTTATGATAGATAGAACATTATGGCTTAATTTGATTAATGTGGCGGACCCCACTTAGTGGGATAAAACTTGGTTATTCTTGTTTTTGGTTTTGCTGTAGTTCAATGATAATTTGATCAAAAGGGGTTGATTGGTTTTCAATGTTATGCTTTGGTTGCTTTGTGAAGGTGAATGCTTTTGTTCATTGCTTTGTTGGTGTTCGGAGGATCACGTCTTTGTATGATTTGGAACTGGCCATATGCAAAAACGAAGGTGTTGATAGCTTTGAAGAGCTTGGATTGGGGCCTTTTTTGCGTCATCCTTTAGTTATTCATTATTTTTCGGTTCGTTCTGATGTGGCTGAAGTATGTAAGGTAACCAGCGAGGAGATAATTCAGTTTTTGAGCGAGTTTTTAGACATTTCTAAAGCTAAAGCAGTTGTTGGGGTTGAAGAGTTTCTCGAGTTTATTGCCAAGAAGCGGTCCGTTGAAAGCATGGAACTGCTTGGGATTCGAATTCAGAACTTGGGGTACGTTATGTTTTGTTTATCTTACGTATAATGTTGGAAAGGGTGTTCAGTGGTTTATGATATTAGAAAGAGGCAGATAGATTGAAAATGTTTATGTGATAATGATTGAATGAATTCTCTTTACGGACAGAAGATTTGACCTATTGCTAAAGCTCTTGATGAATTATATCCTTAGACAATGTTTTATTAGCTTCACAATACCCCCTTACCTCCAGGGTGTAAAATGGAAGAGGATGATCAGTTCAAGGGAATGATGAATAGAAAACTGTATAGGTAGCACTTGGCGCAACCTCCCTACCAACTGAATCACTCATTTTATACCTCCTTTCCTTATCCTTAATTCACCCATAAAAGATTCTTTTCTTCTCTCTCCGCACTCATGCATTCCTCAATAATACTCCATATTCTTAGTCGTCCAAACATTCTTTTATATCAATTTAGCAATGATCCTATTCTCGCGTGTTGCTATTCTCACTTTCCCCGTCACAAGTTTTTTCTTTCTATTATAATATAATAGTCTAATGGGAGGTCTAGTTCCATATCAAATGTAATTTTCACACATATTATAAGTTTTGGTTATGAAAAAAAATGCATATAGGCAGTTCATTATGACAATGTAGTTATAGTTTTATTAGCACACACCGTGACACCACCAATCTCCCCTGTCCTCCCAAACACACATGGAGAAGTGAAATAATTGCTTTTATCTTATCAGGGTATTTGATACTCCTTCCGTTTCTTTTTACATTTCGTTTTAGAATAGTACACTCAAACTAAAAAAGTGGAATTTTGGAGGTTTTTTCTTCTTCCTATTATGCCCTCATTTTAATCCACCAATAATTTCCCATTTTTTTTGCATCTCTTTCCAATAAACTTGATGCCTCATCTTTTCTCCCATAACAAACAACTGTGATACACTCTCCCTCTTTCCGGTAAATTCTTATTTTTTTTGCGCACACACTATCTCTCGAATAAAATCGACGGGGCCTCTCTCTTCCCCTCTTTCTTCTTTTTGAACATTCATGGAGTCTTTGTTTTTCCATTAAAATTGTTCTTTTATTTTGTGCTTGAAATTTTTAACAATGTTACTGATCTTATTTATAGAATTTTAACTCTCCATGGAACCATTATTACAGGTAACAAAATTTTGTTTCATGTAAGTTTAAATTTGCACATAAGTAAAAAACAAACTAGAGTTTTCCAATTACATAGCATTGATTAGTTTTATTGAAAAGCAGTAAGTATGAGTAATTGACATTTGGTTTGGACTTGAATAGGCATTGTTATCCTAATTACTGATTTTGTGATCACAGAATGCACATAGCTGCCATAAAAGAAGCTAGAAAATCAGAGCAATCTACGCTGGAGAAATGTTTGAAGACATTAAGATCGAAAAGTGGCAAGCTTGGGAAGCGTCCTATTTCTTCCTCTCAGAAAAAGCAGTTAGATGAACGCTTTAGCACCATTGCTCAGCGTGTTGAGTCATTTTCTTCTGTTGAAAAGTCTTTTTGTGGAAAGCATATTCGATTTACGTCGTCAAGCTCAGAAGATGAAGGTAGTGATTATTCTACAGATAATGATCAGAACGATAACCTTATTATGAACAGTTGGTCAAACTCATCATCACAATTTGGCAGAAGTTCAGAGCGAATGAGTAGTTGTCCCTACCCATCTGCAACAGAAGAGATGGCACGGCTTGTGGTGAAGGGTGATAAGCAGGGAGGCTCCCTTTCTAATAGCAGTCTTAAAAAAGAATTTACCGAGCCCCCTAGGAAAAAAAGAAAATCTGAAGTGGATTTACCAAACCCCCTACCTTTTAAGCACTTTAACTTTAAGTATAAAAAGGTTGATCCAACACCAATAAAAAATGGTACCACAACTGAGATAAATACTATGGACGAATGTCTTTCTATCACTGATTGTGCTTTGCAGATGTTTGTCACAACCTGGAAGGAAGCATGTCTGGAGCACAATGTTGGTGAGGTAGGTATTTAAGATCACTAAAATGAGATAATAATGATATACTCATAGCAATATTTTTTTCCGTTGCTCCTCTCTGGAGATAGGTTCATTTTGTTGGTCTGTTATGAAATCAAATCTTCAAAATGTGCATTGTCATGAGTCTGATTACCCCATACTTGTTTGTGAATCTGATTCCAGGGAATTGCAAGTCTTTTATGTTCTAACGTTCCCTCTTTCCTTCCTTTTTCTTTCTTATATATCATTTTCTTTTTCTAGTCATCTGTGCCAAAAGGCATTCATAAGGTTTTCACCGAGCCAACACATCAGAAGGATAATCATATCTTCTTGCTGGTTGAGATGCTTTATGTTTTCATGACGTGTCATTCAGTCAGCAGCTAGGGGGCATGTTTCTCAGTTCCTTAATCGATAAATCTAGAAAACCCTTAATGCCCAGTTTTCTACTTGCTTTATGTGATGCTAAAGGGGATAAAATAGTCGTCATGTTCAAAATAACTGCTCAGCGGTCTCTAGGACTCAGCAATAAGCAGCTTTGAATTTCTTATGGCCCATATCTGGTGAATCAGTTAGTTAGTTTTCTGTTACTGCTGTGTGCTCCTTTTGTATTTATTTAAAAAAATTCAATATCTTCTTGAGTTTATGAATCCTATTCAAAGACCTAGCTTTGTAAAATTTTCCATTGAAAAAGGCTTCTATTCAATTTTTCAATGTTTTTGATTGAAAGAGATTACACATATACTCATAGGTGTCTCTTTTCCCTTAAATTTGTGACGGGTTTGAAATGGAATAAGTGTTTTTGCTTGTAGTTGGTGTTCTGCTTACAGGCATTTCAAATCCTCATGTTTTTTTCTCGTAGCTTGGTTTATTTTATTATCCTGTAATCCACTCTCTCTTCCGTGCCATGACTTATTATTCATCTACATCTTCATAGTTAGCCTTGAAGCTCTTTCTGCATATTTACTTTTGAATGAGAAGCATAGTTTCTTAAATCACAATGTATGTGTAGGTTTTCTTCAGGATGCTTCAATTCTATGGAGTAAAACCCAAGGGAAAGAGGAAAATCCGAATGTTGTTTGTAGAATATCCCTTCTTAATTGGGCTGCTAAATGCTGCTGTAAGCTTCTTTTTGTCAACTCTATTATTTTTCCTTCACACATATAAATTTATAGTATATTAGTTGAATTTATATTGTAATTAACCACTTTATTTGAGACCTAACTTCCTTCTCATTTACGTTAAGATGTTGTAAATAGTTGGCTTGTTTTTTGTTTGCTAAATGTTCATTTGGCTTGAACTTCCCTCAATCACACAATGGGCTAATATTATTATGTTTCATGCTAAGCTAATGCTACTTTTACCACCTCAATTCTTCCTTGTCTTTCCCTCTTTATTGTAAAACAGAAACCACTTAACTGCTATATAGAACAAAACATAACTGCTATATGTAACTGACCTAAATAATAATAAAAACATAAATGCATAGTAACTAACACTGCACTTTCCTCTTACAATGTTATTTTTAAGAGGTCTAACTATAAGCTGATGTAATAACTACACTCAATAATGTAACTCAATTTACCATTGAATACAGACAGTTCAGATTCAGTTTATATCCCTTCTGCTTTGATGCTCTCTAATATGGGTAAGTAATAGTCAGGGTGGACTAAATGGAGGACAATCTAATAGTTAGAGGTAGCCGGAGACCAATGAAAATTATAGGACCAATCATTTAGTGAGATTTAGACGTAACTGGTCTATATATCTTCACACCAAATTTAGTGTCGATTGATTCATGTAGCTGACATCACTTAATGGAATAAGTCTTGATTGTGGTTGTTGCTAGAACTATATGAGGTCAAATCTAGCACTTCTAGTGCTCATTGCAGTGTTCTTGGCTGTAAGCTTTTGATGTTTTCAGGACTTTACAGGTTGTTTGAATTGACGATTGAAAAGCTCTTAAATATTGGTGCTTTCCTTATGGTTAGGGAGGACATATTATTACTCATAGCATATTTTAACTGCAGGTCTGCAGCTTTGCTAATAGTTATAGGGTCTTGCTAACATGTGTCCTTAGGGGCACTTGTTAAGGAATAAATAAATAGAAGCTTTTGTGTTGAAGGAGACAAATTTTTAACTTAGAAAAAATTGAACACATAATTTTCAACACAATATTTACATATATGGTTCATTAAGAAGTGCCCTAGGGGCACTTCTTATGGCACATGTTAGCATTTGCCATGGTTACTTCCTGTATAAACATTTCAGGTTTCACTTTTCTGCTTGATTGTAACTTGTATGGTTTCTTATGGAATTGATCTGTTTACTATAGGCTTTTTTTTCCGAAGTTGTATGATATCATCTAATGAAATTCTTTCATTCTAAAATGCCGCAGGTTTCAGCTATCAAATCTGGAATGTGGAATAGCATCTATGATACCTTCCAAGTCTTCAACCATAGTGAATTAACCAACTCACCGACAAAGAGTTCTGAATTTGAGACCATAGATGTTGGACCCAGCCTGGAAAATGTACCATTGGTAACAAAGGATAGCACAGAGAATACAAAATGTGAGTCTATTTGCCTTTTGAATCAAGCATTGTCTAACATATTTATCTACTAATTTTGGCCGTATCTATAGTTTTCTTTTTTAAGCGTTTTCTCTAGGCAAGATATGAAAATGCATTGCATTATAACGTAAGAGTTTTATGGGCCTACTCCTTATATTTTTATATAGGAGTGGTATATCCATGATTTAAGTCTGATGAGTACTCCAAGAATTTATTTTCTTCTGTTTTTAATTACCCACAGTACATGCATTATTTGTTACTTTTTTCTTCTCTAAACTCCTTATCTTATGCAATTTTGTGTACTCATCCTGAAGTTATGGAACTTATAACAGGTATTTCTGCTGAAGACGTCGTCGGAAAAATTGGAATGTATTTTGACCTTGATAACGAAGTATATAGAAATAGTGACTCGCAGGTGAAATATAAAATCATGTTTTTGAGAAAGTTTTGCAACTGTGAAAGTTGGTTGGCTGAGCAATTTGGTGTGAAGAACTTCAATTCTCTTGGTCATGGGGACCTCTTATCGTTCCTTGAGAATAATGTTAACCAGTTGCCTCATGAGCTGCTCAAACTATTGGGTGGTGACATGTGTGAAAATTCCACTTTCAAGGCCTGCATGTCCACAAATGAGTTGGTTGCTCTACTATCTCAGGCTATTTGTAGTTTGTGGGAGAATGAAACAGTAACCAAACAGATTCTTTCCATGCTGCTTATGCGGCAGTTTCCTTCAATTGGTTTTGAATTTTTGGCAAGTGGGTCTCTTGAGGATCTGCTGGATACTGTTCGAGAGCATAAATCTAATGTGACTTCAAAATGCGTTGTATTTTCTGCAGCCATGATTGAAGAGCACTGCGATGTAGACTCTTTATGGGATGGAGATAACAATTTGTCCGGAATCACCACTGATACGTCTGAAATTGGCCATAAAACAAAAAGCTCTGAAACTATTACAGCAAAAAAAGCAATTGAAATGTTACTTAAGTCACCGATGTTGTCTGACTTGAGCAAGTGGTCTCATTGGGATCTTATGTTTGCACCCTCCCTTGGCTCGCTTATATCATGGTTGTTGAATGACGTAAATTCTGAAGAATTGTTGTGTTTGGTTACCAGAGATGCAAAAGTGATACGGATAGATCATTCTGCGACCTTAAAATCTTTCCTCGAGGCTGCAGTTCAAGGATCCTCCTTCCGAACTGCAGTGAGTTTATTATCTTTGATCTCACTAGTTGGGGGGAAAAGAAAAGTTCCATTGTCACTTCTGAAACGCGATGCTTGTAGTGCATTTGAAGTCATGTTTAGAAACTTTTTGGAAGATATTGAAGTTTGTGATGATAAAAATGCTCGCCAGTCCGAGGAAGCTTTACGTAAAACTAAAATATTAACTGAAGTTTCAACTGCTAAAATGAGTGATGAGTTTGGCAAACACTTACATAAAGTGAATAAGGTAGTGTCAATTCTGTCAAGGTTTGTCCTTGACTGTCTAGGTTATCTACCTGCTGAATTTCATAGTTTTGCTGCTGATGTGTTGCTCTCTGGGATGCGATCTGTTTTCAAGGATGCTGCTGCAGCTATTTTATGTGAATGCAGGAACATGGAGCAGCATCTCATGCTTCATGAAATAGGGTTATCTCTGGGGGTTACTGAGTGGATTAATGATTACCATGCATTTATTTCAAACGATACTTCTGATCATGCTTCATGCTTAAAAGATGCCAAAAATGAAATAAGCACAGGACTGAAGCATGGCCAAGGTATCTTGGATAAGTCTGATGTTCCTGAAGTGAATATGGTTACATCACTTTTGCCGTGTGGGCTCAATGAAATCTGTACTGAAATTAGTCAAACAGTTGATGGAGAAAAGTCCGTTGATGAATCTATGACTAGCCACTTAGAAGATTCATTTCAAAGTGGCAAAGATGTTGATTCTACTCTGGTCATTGAATCTATTAGGCGAGATGAATTTGGCCTAGATCCTAGTCTTTCTGATATTGATTGTTGCATGTTGAAGAAGCAACATGCTAGGTTAGGGAGAGCATTGCATTGTCTTTCACAAGAGCTATATTCTCAAGATTCACATTTTATCCTTGAATTGGTGAGGATTTCCTTTCAACTTCATTTCTTGTCATAAGAATAAAGGAGTAATGGGGAATGCTTTTTGATTCTGTCATGCCTTTTGTATTATTGTTTGTAAAATAAATGTACTGATCCACTACTTAGTAACTGTTGGAAATAGAATATAATAATGTTCCACTTTCCAAGTGCAATTTGAATTCATTATATCATAGGGTTCATTGCATTCTTAGGCTCAATGTACCTTAGAAGTTAAAGCTAGTTATAATTTCTCTTCCTGTAAATTTTACTTATCATATATATAAGTTGATGCTTTTGCTTGCGTGGATTGGCGCTAAGTTGTGTTCTGGTGGTTACGAGTAATTATAATGTAAGGCAGTGGTAATGTTCGTAAAATCTTATTGAATTGCAGTTTTTGAGAATTGCAGTTTTTGAGATATTATTACATCGTATCACCATTTTGGAGTTTTATTTACTCTTGGCCAGAACGTTGTCAACTTATTCTGTAGGAGTTTTGTATAAATCCTTGGAATTACTTTTCACTGTTTATGAAGGGGTGATTTTGATAAATCTTTCAAATTTAAGATGCACTCTCAATATTGGAAATTCTGTATGCTGTTGGTAAGCTTTGAGAGTTATTGTTCAGCACATGTATCTTATGGTTTCTCCTTTTGATTCAGGTTCAAAATGCTGATGATAATAATTATCCAGAAAATGTGGAGCCAACTCTTGCTTTCATTCTTCAAGATTCTGGTATTGTTGTATTGAATAATGAGCGAGGATTCTCTGCTCAAAATATGAGAGCACTTTGTGATGTTGGGAATTCAACGAAGAAAGGGTCCAGTACTGGATACATCGGGAAGAAAGGCATTGGCTTCAAGTCTGTATTCCGAGTATGTTGAGGAAACATTTTCCTTTCATCTTTATACTTCTTCCTATGATATATTGTGCATGTTTATCTGTTTTATTTGATGGCACTCTTTTATCTGCATCCTTCCTATGATACACATGTCCGTTGTTTTTAATTCTGTGTTGTAAGGACTAATTCAAAATATTTTATATTATCTCATAGGAATGGTATTTGTATTTTCTGTATATTTCATGATTTAGTTTGTTGTATAATTAACATCAGGATTCTAGTAATTTTGTTGTATAATTGACATTAGGATTCTAGTAATCATGATAAATCGTTCCGTTATTTAATTAAGATTAGGAGTCTAGTTTTTGTTTGTATAATAATTGGTTAATTTTTTAATCGAACTCATCAATTCTAACTCTTTATTTGTATTCTTCCATCATGTATCTAAAACCCTGAAATTTCAAGAATTAGATTGTTTGTAATGAAGTAATGCAGCATTCTAAACCCGATACACAAATGCATTCCGATTTGGTGCTTTATCTGTTACTACAACCTTTTAAAATCCAACATTCTATGTCCAAATAATTTCCTGGCACAACATTTAATCAAGGTTATGTTTTTACTGTTATGATTAATTGTGTCAAGTCTTTATTACATAAAATATCCAAGTCATTACTACACACGCACACACACACACACATAATACATATATCATCAGACTGTTGATCACCCAAAGATGACGTGTTTCAGTTGTATTTGTAAGAAAATGATATATTTACAAAGATATATTTACACACAAGTTTTAATTTATGTATTATCTAAATAAAAAAAACCCATTTCTTTTCCTTAAGGTTTTCTAATTGTACTTTTCGGTTATTAATATATTCCTCACATAATGAGTTTTATTGACTTTGGTTGGTTTCACTGCAGGTCACAGATGCTCCAGAGATTCACTCCAATGGTTTTCATGTTAAATTTGATATTAGTGAAGGCCAGATTGGTTTTGTTTTGCCCACATTAGTTCCTCCATGTGATATTGGGCTGCTCAAGAGGATGGCATTTACTGGCACTGATTCATATGGCGATAATCCCTGGAACACATGCATTATGCTTCCATTCAGATCTCATCTATCAGACGGAGCTGTCATGAATAATATTATGACTATGTTTTCAGATCTCCATCCTTCGTTGTTACTATTCCTTCACCGCCTTAAGTGTATCAAGTTGAGAAACTTGCTTAATGATACAATTATTGTTATGAAAAAAGAAATTTCAGAAGACGGTATCATCAAGGTTTCTCATGGGAAAGAGAAAATGGCATGGTTTGTAGTATCTCAGAAGTTGCAAACAAATTCCATTCGCTTTGACGTGCAAACAACTGAAATATCTATGGCGTTTACACTGCAGGAATCCGACGATGGTTATAGTCCGTGTTTAGACCAGCAACCAGTTTTTGCTTTTCTTCCTTTAAGAACATATGGCCTGAAATTTATTCTTCAAGGCGATTTTGTTCTACCCTCATCCAGAGAGGAAGTTGATGGAGATAGCCCATGGAACCAATGGTTGTTGTCAGAGTATCCTAATTTGTTTGTCAAGGCAGTGAGAGAGTTTTGTGAGCTTCCCTGTTTTAGGAGTGAGCCTGGAAAGGGATTGTCTGCTTTCATGAGCTTCATTCCTTTAGTTGGGGAAGTGCACGGTTTTTTCTCCACTCTCCCTCGTTTGATTATTTCAAAATTACGCATGATGGATTGCTTACTTGTGGAGGGTAACAACAATGGATGGGCCTCTCCATGCAAGGTATTGAGAGGTTGGACTGAGCAGGTGCGCTGTCTTCTTCCTGATGAATTACTTCTTGAACATCTAGGGCTCAGATACTTGGATAAAAATGTACTTCTGTCTGATACGCTGGCAAGGGCACTTGGCATTGAGGAGTTTGGGCCTTCAGTACTTGTTCGAGTAATGTCATCTTTGTGTTACACCAAGAATTGGCTGATATCAATGAATATGAGTTGGTTGGCATCTTTTCTTAATACACTCTATGTGTTGATGTTTGATTCATCGGGCACAATATCAATAAATTTTGAAATAAAAGATGATATTCTAAAACGGCTTAAAAAAACACCTTTCATTCCACTTTCAGATGGTACATACAGTTCAGTGGATGAAGGAACTATATGGTTGCAGTCCAATACTTTTAACACAGGATTTGATGGGGAGCATAAAATTGAAGCTTTCCCCAATTTATTTGCTAAACTACGGACTGTAAGTCCTTCCCTTCTTTCTGCAGCTTCTGATACTTCAAGCTTGAATGTGACTTCTTTGGACAATGTTACTCGATTACTTCAGACTATTGGTGTTCAGCAGTTGTCTGCACATGATGTTGTGAAGTTGCATATTTTGCCTGTGTTGTCTGATGAAGCAATGGCAAACAAGAACAAAATGTTGATGATAGAATATATATGTTTTGTGATGCTGTACCTGAAATCTACTTGTTCTGATTGTGATAGGGAGGATATAATCTCAGAGTTGCGTTGTAAATCTTTATTGTTGACAGATTGTGGTTTTAAATGTCCTTCTAAGATACCAATTCATTTTTGCCCTGAATTTGGGAATCCTGTCACTCCAAAAAAATTGGCTGATGCTGTGAATATGAAGTGGCATGAAGTCGACATAAGCTATCTACAGCACCCGGTAAATGAGTCAGTTTCATCTTCACTAATCACGTGGAGGGAATTTTTTGAGGAAATTGGGATCACTGATTTCGCTCAAATAGTCCAGGTGGATAAGAGGGCTGTTGATATATGTGATGCCACTTTTAAGCAGGTGATGTGGGATAGAGGTCTGATTTCTGCTGAATCAATAGTCAAAGATTGGGAATCCCCAGAAATAGTGCAATTAGGATCATTATTATCTAAAAGTGGTAATCAAGGAAATTGTAAGTACTTCTTGGAGGTTCTTGATACATTATGGGATGCTTGCTATAGTGATAAAGCTAGAGGTTGCTTCTACTCTAAATCTGTTGGAGATGGACATCCCTTTAAGTCTACTTTTATATCCAACTTATGTGATATCCGATGGGTGGTATCGACCTTGGATGATGAGCTACACTATCCTAAAGATTTATTTTATGATTGTGAAGCAGTCCGGCAGATCCTTGGAACTTTTGCGCCATATGCTGTTCCAAAGGTTAGTTGTTTTGTACATTTGTGTGATACAGTGTAAGTGAGCACTTTTAATGATTGATTTTTTAGTTTATGATGTAATTGCAAACTGGCATGTAGAGATTAACTATCAATATGGTTTGCTTGCTTGGGTCTTTGGGCTATTATCTGTAGTTCATTCTAGAATTTTATTTCCTGTTTTTATTTCTGATTTTGTGTCATATGCTTGGGTTGATTGTCCTGCTATATATAGGGTTGGTAATATATATGGTTTGCTTACTTGGGTCTTGGGCCTATTATCTGTAGCTCATTCTAGAATTTTATTTCCTGTTTTTATTTCTGATTTTGTGTCGTATGCTTAGGTTGATTGTCCTGCTATATTTAGGGTTCGTAATATAAGGCACATTATTTGTCTTAAGGATTTCAGCTTAATATAGAATTTGATTGATATTTTGATGATTTGAGAAAATTTATTTATGGTTTTTTCCTTGTGGCTCTTGTTTTACATTAGTGTTTGTGCTTGTATGTGGATTTTTTAATAGTACAACATTGCTGTCTGACAAAAAAGGAAATAACGGCTGTGGGTCTTGATATAGGTGAAAAGTGAAGGATTGGTAAACGATATTGGGTTAAAGACTAGAGTTACTCTTGATGACATTTTGGATATTCTTAAAGCCTGGAGAAAATCATCAAAGACTTCATTCAAGACCAGGTGTGTACGTTTTAGGCTTTTATGTACAGACAAAATGGTGTGGAAAATGGATATGATATGACTAATTTTAAAGTTGTAAAATGTTTGGGTAAAACATAATAGATTAATACCGCACCAAGTTATAACAGAGAATCAATGTTTTCAAAAATCAACTACAGGCATTTTAGATACACATTAAAAAACTTTGGTTCGTCTATTATTTCTGGGTTTCATATGCATTGGTATAAAAAATTAAAAGCAAAATTGTGTAGAATGCATAACGCTTTGAGGGAGGAGTATTACATGGTGTCCAATGATTGTTTATCCTAACTATATGTATGACAGAGACACTGTCATCGCTTTGAAGTGTCCTCTTTGCTTGCTCTAATTATCCAATGTTCAATGCTTATTATTCACTTTTTTCTAAAATTTCTCAAAGATTAACTCTTGTCAAATCTTAAGATGTTAGATGGAAGCTATTAGTGGGTTTATATTGGCTACACACACACTCTGATTATATGGGCTTTCTAAAAAAGTGCAACGCATTTGTAGTTATGTTTGAATTGGGCACACATTGATTATCTGTGCTTTTTCTTTCTCCTTTTAAAATTACACAAATTCACTGACCAAGAAATTTTCATTTTTCCCAGCATAAGCCAAATGTCCAAATTTTACACCTTCATTTGGAAGGAAATGATAGATCCAAAACAGAAAACCATGGAAGATTTGATGTCAGGACCTTTTATATTTGTTCCTGACTCATCTGTCTATAGTCATGATGATGATGTTTGTGGGATGTTGGTGCATTCCAATGAAGTATATTGGCATGATCCAACTGGCTCTGCTCAGAAGATGCAGGAGTTTGATCCTCAATGCAGCTCAATTCATTCTCCAATTAACAAGTCACTGTGCAATATTTACCCTGGCCTTCGTGGTTTCTTTGTTAATGAATGTGGGGTTCAAGAGGCACCTCCTCTACACAGCTATATTCAAATTTTGCTGCAGTTATCAACCGTCACTATGCCTTCACAAGCTGCAGATAAAGTAAGTCTATGGTGAGCAATAAATTATGACTTGATTTCTCTTGCCTGAAACATTCTTACCTTGCTCTTTTCTCTTTCCAGATTTTCCAAGTTTTCCTCATGTGGGCAGATGGACTAGAATCTGGTTTGTTGAGTGCTGATGATGTCGTATATTTGAAAGATTGTCTTTCCAAACTAGAATTTCCAGTGCTTCCCACTGTGCAAGATAAGTGGGTTTCATTGCATCCTTCGTTTGGTCTTGTCTGCTGGTGTGATGATAAAAAGTTGAAAGAAGAATTTAAGCATTCAAATAACCTTGACTTTATTTATTTTGGTGAAGAAACTGAGGTTAATAAAGATATAGTGCTAAAAAAAGTTTCCTTCCTTATGAAAAATTTAGGTATTCCAGCTATCTCAGAGGTATGATTGCTCTTTCTTGTGCACTTCTTTATCTTGGTCATATTATTCATTGTAGTCTAGACACTTCTCAAACTATGGTGTTACACTAACACATGCATTTACGCACATGCGCATGTGATTATTTTCTATTTCATTCAATATTTTGCATTTTATTTTTGTGCTTAACTGTATGATGGTCTACATACACTTTTTGTTTAAAAATGGGAATCAACTTGGAGTGACATGGCCCGTGCATGGGTGTATGTTCTCCAAAAATGCCCAACATTGACATTGGTGGTTAATTACAAATTAACAACCACTTACAAGCCTCCTCAATTGCTCAAGCTTTTAATGTGATTATGAAATGAAATTAGTGACTTTTTTTGGCCATGTTGCAAAGCAAATTCATTGGTAACAAAATACTTCATTTTATTATGTTAGCTACCAAACTTGGGAATACAGTCCACAGTGATGTTATTGTTATATGTCTAGCGTGATTTAATGTAACTCACATTTATGCATTATCTGAAGTTTTTGGGATCAACTTTTTGCTTCGATAAAACGTTTTAAAAAAAAAGACTAGAGTGCTTGATCCTTTTTGGTTTCCCTTTGACCTAATTAGGTGATTTTTCTAGCAGTCTCCTATTCATCTCTCAAACCTTTCCAAACTGATTAGACCTCTTAATAAACTTTAAGACACACCTCTGTAAAGTAAATGGAAGAAATTCCCACAAAACTAAATTGAAAATTTGGACATAAGTAAGGGACTGTGTTGGTTAAGATTCAAAAAACGATTTATGTGATACAAAGGAACAGGTTTCAAAAAAATTTTACTTGCGGATTCAAAATTTACATCCAGTTGTCTTTCCGAAATTGCATGGGTATAAAGTCGTTTCGTTGAGAAAAGAGAAATTTGATGTATAAAGTTGTTCACTTGAGAAAGAGAATTTTGATATTCATATAATTACGTTAGTCCTATATGACAACATGCAGGTGGTGACTCGTGAGGCAATATATTATGGTCTATCTAATTGTAGCTTGAAAGAATCATTGATCAACAAGACTCTTCCATATGCTCAGCGCTACATTTATAAACGTCATAATGATAAATATGTTCAACTCAAGCAGTCTGGTTTCAGTATTTTGAATAATCTCAAAGTCATTGTTGTTGAGAAGCTGTTCTACAGGAATGTTATAAAGGACTGTGACAGTGTATCAAAGGAACGGGTTGAATGTAGTTGTCTTCTACAGGTATGTTTAAATTCGTGAATTTTTTATCAAAAAGCTGCATTCATTAATTGAATGAATATCCATGACAGAAACTGAAAACCACTGGCTATTATTTAGTTTTAAATACCATTTATTTGTTCACCTAGACTATCGATTTCGACTAGGGGCTTGAATTGAAGTTCTGGTTAAATGAAAACTTGAATGCGAAACATATTTTCCTCGAACTCTTGACTAACTTTGGTTCTCAATTCATCGTTGGTTATTCAAGAGATTTTCAAGTTTTCACACTGCATCATTAAAATATTTAGATCTTGATTATTTTATTCTTTGTATGTATCAAACATGTATTGCATATCACAACTTTTCCTTGCGTAAGTTTTTTCTCTTCAGAACCGATATCTATATCACCTGTTTGTCTGTGTCTTTATCACAGGGAAACATTTTGTACATCATTCGAGAAGCAGATCATCATTCTTTGTTTATGGAGCTTTCAACTTTGTTACTTGCTGGGATTGACGGGGATTGTGAAATTGACTTGGT
>Ga0315913_1005273_pt1 | contig 15705 bp, 4 predicted proteins | sample MpolsnodulesMG_FD_207736 | JGI IMG/M metagenome (GOLD analysis project Ga0315913, IMG submission 207736) | Medicago polymorpha root nodule microbial communities from Los Angeles, California, United States - small nodules | ecosystem: Host-associated > Plants > Roots > Nodule | place: USA... | reverse complement strand
GTTTTTAGCGGTGTTGAATGATGTAATCTCTCGATTTGAATGAATGAATATCATTTTGTTTTTATAAAAAAAAAAAAGTCAATACCCAGAGGAACCTGAGTGTGTATGTTCTCACGTTTAATTTCTTTTCCCTGTTAAATAAATCCTAAACGTGAATAGCAAGGCAATGATTTTTTTAAACATTGTTATTACTCAAAGTAGATCACATGATCACATGATTGAAGTAGGGAAATGCTATTTACTTGTTTGACTTATTTGCTTAGAAATTGTGTTGAAAAATGAACGTTTTATGAATTTCAAACTGCAAAGCTGCTGCACATTAAAAGGGGTGGATCAAACCAACGGAATTTGAATAAAGCCAAAGGGATAATTAGATTTTCACAAAGGACGGAATTAAAGTTTGAATCGTTTTCGAAAGAGTTGTTGATATTTAGAGTTGATCTGACACGTGAAAAAGGACAAATGACAAGTGACGTGATTATTAAACGAAGCTATGGAAAAAGGGCAGATGACAAGTCCATTTAGATATTCGGACATGCAAGCAAGCCAATTAATTGTAAGACAAACGCTAATAATTATACATCAAAAATTAGTTTACACTATTTCACTAATAATCAAAGTGATACAAAAGTGTATTCATCATCCCTATTCAGTTGGGAGAAAATACGAGACAAATCAACTGAATGGATGTAAAAATCTTTGAGATGCCGTGTTCAATGGTTGGAAGCAAGATCTAAAGAGACGAGTCAAACTCAACGGTGATGGTGCTCATAAGGAATCAATTGACCTTGCTGGTTGTGGTGGCTTGTTTTGAGGCACAAATGGTATAAATTTGGAGGTTATGTTCAAAAGATTGACAGTTGTTGTGACACACTCACGTAAAGATGTTGGGATTACAAATCCGCATGAATTAAGGGTGGAAACAAATGATTTCTCACCTGATAGTTGAGAGTGATTTTAAGGTGTTGGTTGACATGGTAACAAGGACCTAGAACATAAACAAAAAACACCAAATGTTTATTTAGCTCATTCGTGAATTCATAAACTTGAAGGAAACAAATGTGTTGATCGACTAATTTTAGTCTAACCAATAATTCTTTTGATGTTCATGTTATAGAGACTTCTCCTTTAGAACTTTAAAGTCTCATCCTTGATGACATCTCTAGAAGTTGCATGTTTAGGAGGTTTCGTTTAGATTCTTAATTTTTCTTTTTCTCTTGGACTTTACAAAAAAATAAAGATAGGAGCAAATACATGAGAAATGTTATTTGAACATACTTTTTCTAAACATAAATACGACACCATGCTTTTGAATGTAAGAATCATGATTGTGCTTTTGAAGGTAAGAAACATCCATAAAGTGAGTTTAAGGCTTTATTTGGAAGTTTAAGGGGATCAGAGAGTTTTGGAGGTTGGAAAATAGAAAAATCTTTCACATTTTTTTAAAGAATGATAAGTCAATGTTTATGATTAACATATTTTTAATTTAGGTTTTGGAGGGTGGAAAGTATACGAAAAAATTGAGAAATCTTTCATATTTAAAAAAAAAAATGATGTTTTAAAGAATGATAAATTAATTTTTATGATTAATATATTTTTAACTTAGGTTTAAACCTTTCAAAATCATCAGCTATCAACGATTCCTTTAAATTGTGGTTCATGTTAGATGCTTCCGTCAAAAACTCAAAATACAACTATATTTTTATTTTTTGTAAAATAAACATTGTCTCACAATTTTAACTCTCAATTGGTTGTAATAAAACTATAAAATGTATAGAAAATTGAAATATTGTTGACTAATCCTAAGGAGAAGGACGAAAATTTAAAATAATATAAATAAAAAAATAAAATTTGTCTACATAATAATACACACATACGTAATTAGTACGTACTAATTAATCTCAAACACATAAAACAATTAACTCAAGAGCACTTATATGATATGACACGAGTATTTTTTAATTTAATCAATGTTCTGAGTTTGAATTCAGACATGCGCATGCAATATCGTTAAAACTCTTAAAAAGAACTTATCGTCCAGCTAGATTCCACTATGCTTTAGAGATTAGTCTCTGCAGTTGTGTAAAAATGATACTCAATTTGAAAAGAAGAAAAAAAACGCACAGAACTGAAAACAATTAAGAAGAATGATTAGGACATTAGTTATATACTTATATAACTAGGAGACCATTTCTACTAGGAGAGTATATAAAACTGTATAATGAGGACGGTATTGAATGAAGTACATACTCAGGTCTGAGGGTTATAAAAATCTTTAAATCAATTAACAGATTTTCAAACAAAAGGAAATTACATAATTAACCCTGAAAGAACAGAAAAAGTTAGCCGACCATGGCCGCCAACTCATCGTCACCTTTTTTGTTATTATTATGCGACAACACTATATATGTTTACCTTTCCCTATCAAAACCTATAATAAAGGAACACTCGAATATTAAACAAACTCGTTCTCATCTAATTCTGTTGTCGTTTTACCTATAAGCCACAATCAAAATTGTATTCGAGTTTCCTCGCAGTCCCCACAAGTCACAACCAAATACCAATAACTTCTTGCATATCTTACTAAGTTGCTACAAAATACTATACTAGTAGAATGATTAAAGAAATATCAACATGACATTCTCTTTCACACTCCTTATTAGTTAGAAGGAAAATCTAATCCAATAAAATCATATCCTAGCAAAATAGAGTGTAGTGCGTTAAGAATCTCATCTCAAGTAGATAAAAGTTCTAAATGTGGTATTTAAATTATGAAGATCTTCGACTTAATGGATTGATTAGTCTTTTGGGTTGAACATTTCTTATGAGCTTAATTCTTAACAATTGATGTTTTCATTGAGAGTAGAACCACAAAAAGGGCTACATAAGTTGTATTTAGATGCTCCATCGAATACTGATAGATGAGTAAAGTTGCCAAAAAGAAAAGAGCTACTATCAAATAAGCGCTGATAAAGTGAAAACTGTCGTGCACTAACGTCATAATAAAATCCAATGCCTAAAACACATTAGTTAAATTTTGAGTGCTAATTAAAGAATTATTCTGAAACATGTATTATACATAAAATGAATAAATTTAACATCAATTTTTTTAAAAGAAAACCACCTATATGTATAGTTTTTTTTCTCTTGTTTTTGCACATTTTCTTAATCGGAGCTGTTTTTTTTTGTCAATTAGCCTAGTGGCTAGAGAATTCACCGTTAAGATGAATATGTGGGATGTCCGAGGTTCGAACCCCGACTCCTGCATATATTGTGCATTATCCTTTATTAAATGAGTTAAACTCATGGGGACAGGAGCTGATTTTATTTGATACATAGTTGAACACTAAATATAATCCTTTCTCATAGTTAAAATTTAAATATTGATTCACCATATTAATGAAGAGTGGACATTTTAGATAAACTCAAACTTTGTAGTAAATTAAAAAGTGCTTATAATAAAGAGAGTTGTATTATTTTTAACTCCATTTTGAAAGGAAAAAATGTAGAGAAAGTTTCTCACTTGATTTGGTTAGCAACTACGTCCATATGGTTGAAAATCTAAGGAGGTGATAGATTTCATTAAAAGAACATCATACTTCCTCTGTTACTCAAGAAGGTAATAGATTAATATATTTTTAATTTTAAGAATGTTATAACAATATAGATTAAAGCCTCTAAATTTATATAAATCCTTCAAAATTCTCCTTTAATTTAATTTTTGAATTCCTCTTAATTATGAAGATTTTATATCACAAAGAAAACTAAATCCCCTAAAGCCTTCTCTCTCAGTACTTTCTACTTGCCCAAACTTTATTTTTCAAAAGTTTTATCTTCTCTTTCCCTTCAAACTCGCAAACAAAACTTTCAAAAAAGGTAAAATTCAAGTTGGTTGGTTTTAATGCACAAAAACATGCTATACTTGCTACATCTTTCTTTTCCGAAATCTTCTCTTCTTTTCCCTCTAAACTCGCAAACAAAACTTTCGAAAAAACTAAAGCAAAAGTTAGTTGATTTTAACGCATAAAAACGTGTTAAATTTTTTTAACACAAAAAAACGTGTTAAAATTAGTTTACTACAATCATTTCTCTTACAACTAACCAAAGGACAATTCCGTTAATAAATCCTTAAACAAGGCCAATTCCGTCAACAAAAACTCACAGAATCAATCACACTGAACTTCATTCTTTCCTTCCTTCATCTCTCACATCACCACACCACACCACCTTTGCTTCCATCTCACACAAAAAACCCATACCCCCCATTTCTTCCACCACACCTCCCCAATCCAGATTCGGCATCACGATGCCGAATCCCACTACAACAAACCCCCACCGGTCCAGAAACCGACCATCAACATCCACATCAACATCCCGTCCGGTCCAACCGGTCCAACCACGAACCCCCTTACGCCAACTCCTCCGAGTCGCATCCGTAGCAAGCGGAATCCAATTCGGTTGGGCTTTACAGCTCTCTCTCTTAACCCCCTACGTTCAACAACTCGGTATCCCTCATAAATGGGCGAGCATCATCTGGCTCTGTGGACCGGTCTCCGGTTTATTTGTTCAACCATTAGTCGGTCATTTAAGTGACCGATGCTCCAGCCGGTTCGGTCGTCGGAGACCGTTTATTTTAGTCGGTGCGGCGTCGATCGTCGTTGCTGTTTTTGTAATTGGATATGCTGCTGATATTGGTTACTTGATCGGTGATGATATAACGCAGAATTATCGTCCTTTTGCTATAGTTGTTTTTGTGATCGGGTTTTGGATTCTTGATGTTGCTAATAATGTTACTCAAGGTCCTTGTAGAGCTTTACTCGCTGATCTTACTTGTAAGTCTTCTTCATCTCTAATTTCATTCTTTATTTTTTTATTTTACTTCACTGCTCATGATGATGATGATAATGCATAATTTCATTTGTATGATATTGTATTATTGGTAAAGTTGGTGATTCAAGAAAGATCGAACAACTACATACATGGTGGTTTTGTGACGTGTTGGTTAATTTGTTGACTTTTGATGACTATAGAATTTGTTGGATTTTTAAACAAAAAAAAAAAAAAAAAGAATTTGTTGGATTTTACCGTGTATGAAGAGTTATTGATTATTGACTTGAGTTTACTAAAGTTTTTTTTTTTTTTTTTTGTGATTATATACTAAAAATAGTGAATTTGGTGTTTTATTTGGAAAGTTGGTAGTTGGTATGTGCTTTTGGTGGATATTAGGTAGGTACTTTTTTATTTCATGTTGTTTTGTACGTAGATTTGTATAAGGTAGGTACATTTTGATTCTTGTTTAGTACGTAGATGTGTACAAACTACAAAGATGCCAAATTTTTTAAATGAAATAATTAAGGAAAATAAATAATGGTGTAAAAATGCCACGTGTCAAAGGATACGGCTAACATTTGCATTCTATGTTTTTTCATTCGGACCCTCCCTCGGTCCACAATATATGTTGTTTTATCACAGAAATGAATTTGTCTCATTAATGTTTTTTTTCTATTGCATCATTTACTATTTATTTTTCTATTTTTTAAAAAAGAAGTTGAACTGCAATCTGAGCTTTAGTTGTGGCCTTGCATTTTGTTAGAAATATATAAAAATATCTTTTTAATATTTTTAATGTTATGTTAGTGACTTAGAGTGTCTTAGTTTTTCTTGTAGTTTCTTATCTTAGATTATCTTTTAAGATTAATTTTCATATTTTCGAACACATTTTAACTGCCATCTATCATTTTAATAGATAAAAAGTGGAGTTTATTGAAAGCTACATTTAATAATCACTTAATACTATTTTGTGTAAAATTAAAAGGCAAAAAAGAAAGTCTTGCATAAGATTTTATAGATACTAGCAGTGTTGTCAAATATCGGCTATGGCGAATATGGGTGGCGGATTTTACGCTTTCCGCCTTGGTCTGCCATCAACAACATTGGAGAATAGTGGGTACAACAAGTTTCTATTATATAGAAAGAATTATGGTTCATGTTTGAATTGAGCCTTCAATTATACGGTCAATAGTAATTTATTTGCTCGAAATTGTTTGATTTTCTTTTGGTACGTTATGATATGATACATTAAGTTGTTAATATTTATATGTATAACATTTGTAACCTCTTTGTTGATTATTAGGCGTAGTGTATGTTTTGAAAATTTTGCGCAAAGCATATTTGGTTCAGTTTTTGCTATTATTTGTTGCTTTGCTTTCTTTGGAGACCCTATGATTTGGAAGAAACGGATCAACTGGAAGGTTTAGTTTGCTATTTTGGGAGGTCATGGTACTCTAATTTTCTTTTTCTTTTTTCTTTTTAAATAATGAATATGTTGGATTGTATATGAAAGGTATACTATGAAATAGGAAGATGAAAAAAATCATTTAACCTTGCTTCCCCCTCATCATTAATAGTTATCTTTGTTCAGTAGGTGTTGCATAAAGGATTCATAAGATTTAGAGAAGTTTTTTTAGTCATGGATGAGAGAGAGAAAGCGTGGTAACTTGGTTAATATGACATTTGTTTGTAGGCCTAAAGTAGACAAGGGTTTAGGTCTCATTAAGTTTTTGACCAAACTAATTTTTATTTTGTTAAATTATGAATTATTGATATGCATGGTTTATATCAGAGTGAGTGGGATGGTAACCTAGCAACCATTGCTTTTGACGATCTTTTGGAAATTCATTTCTCCTTCATCGACTTTTTCTTTGCATCACAATCCATTTTAAGTTTATACTGTTCTTAGGTTTCAAAGGTCTCTTGGAAATCTAAATTTGATAGATATACATTTGTTAAGCGTTTCCCTGCAGCCAATTACATCTAGGGTAGGCCTTTTTAGATTATATGGATATGGCCTAACTGCTCAGATTCCATTTAGGCTGAACCTTAATAGTCATGATTAGTCGCCGTGTCTAATTTTAGCATGAGATTATTGGGAGGCAACTTATAGTATGTGGGGCCGTGCATAAGATCTCTCCTTGAATAGAGCAGGGTTTTACATTCAACCCGATATCTGACTTAAGGTAGAGGAATATCTTATTTTAAAGGTCAGATACCTCTGAAGCATGGGTACTCCAAACATGGAGAAGTACCGGTACCGGGTACGCACCCGTACGGTACTTTTACCATATGTACCGAACCATATCCATTTTTACTTTGTTGATTTGCTGCGGCAAAAACGTACATGCAGTGAAAAAATAACCAAAAGTATTTTGCTTTTTTATTGTGTTTCAAATCTATCTCTTGCTTTTGTTGAAAATAGTGGAGGACGTGGACAAAAAAGAGTAAATCTCAGAAGCAACACGATGATAGAAGTGTGAAAAATATCTTTTTTCATGTTTTATATCAACGTACCCGTACCTTTCTTTTTTAAAGTTTGCCGTATTACGTATCGGTACTCGTACCCATACCTATGCATCACTCAGATACATATATGTACCATCATGCTCTATTGTTGTAGTTCGTCATGTGATTCCATTGGAATGATTCTATTTCCTCTATCTATATTTATCCTCAAGATTTTCACCTGAAACAAAAATAAGTCGTGTGAAATATGAAATAATTAAAGAAACGTTGAATCCAACATGATATCCAATGTGATGAAAAACATGGATTATACAAATTATTTTCTATCCAATGTGATTTGGACCCGAGACTCAAAATAAATGAAGTCGATGAAGAGTTCCAAAAGAGTGGAGTACTTGATGATTAATGGAGGTCCGGTGCACCGTACACCTGATCAGAATTAAGTGGGGATATTCTAACTAACTGTCTGGATGGTAGTTCAGGGGAAAGTAGGTGTGCCATTTGTGAATTATAGAGATATATAAGTAAAAAGGGAGGGGGTAGGGGTAAGGAGTAGGGTAGGCTAGATTGGGAGCTATGAAAACAAACTATGCTTTTATGGAATTTTACAAACTACCCTGTCTGCATTGAGCAAGGAGGTCTTGGTGGAGTGCTTGAAGTTACATGTCATTCACTTATGAAGAGAAACAACACCTAAAGACCATATGCAACTTTATCTCACCATCGTGATGCTTCTGCTATTTTCCAAAAGAAATGCTTTGTTGAGGCTAGAGTAGTTGAGGGTTAGCTCCAAAATAACGTTTGAGATCAACGAATGGAGTTTCCAGCTAGCACACTACAAGTCATTGGATCCTTGTAGAAATGGCTATACTTGTGCATAAGTTGGTGCTTTTGTTTCTAGCAATGGGATCCCAAGGGAACACTTTTTACTGGCTTCTTCATGCACATTCACCTAGGGGACAAGGTGAATTTTGAAGGGAAATTGATCCGGACCCAAGGTCCAAAGTCACTGAAGTTGATGTGGAAGAGGTCCAAAAGAGTGGGGGGGTACCTAACCCGACAATTGAAGGAGGTGTGGTTGACCTGATCATAATTAGGAGGGAATATTCTAACTAACACCCTAGTTGGCAGTCGTGATTCGTGAATTGGGGAATGCACGTGTAAGAGTTGTCAAGTAGAGATACGTATATTATGTCGTGGTGGGGGGATCTATACAGGATAAAGTGTACTCCCCTTCAAAAAGCAGGTATTTAACCAGCTTAATTAAAAATAAATTAGTTCTACATTGATTGCTACCAGAGGTCCTCTGAATTATCTTTGATATTAACCGTCGAACACAGTTCTCAATTAAATTTGAATTTTTAAAGGATAACGGTAAAGTTGTTGTCACATGGTTGAAAGGTCACGGGTTCAAGTCCTGAAAACAGCCCCTTGTGTAAAAAACAGGCTAAGGCTGCGTACAATACATCAAAATGGTGGGACCCCTTCCCAGACCCTGCGCATGCGGGAGTTTTAGTGGACCGGGTTGCCCTTTTCATCATACCTTTCCTAATTTGGTTTGCAAAGGCAACCAAAATGACAAGAAAAAATAATTCGATCATGTGCGGTAAACACAAAATGCTCATTTCCTCATGGTCTGTGTGAATTACATGTGTTGTGTCAACACCTCACTCCCTCACAAATAAAAGCACATTAAATGTATTGTTTTTATGTTGGTCGTACTTATTATGCATGTGATCAATTTGAAAAAGAAGACACTGATGCCCCTCTTCTTTCCTTTTTCTTAACTTTTTCTTCTTATAAATGTTAGGCAATGATGCTCGAAGGACGCGTGTGGCAAATGCCTATTTCTCCCTGTTTATGGCTGTTGGTAACATTCTTGGCTATGCAACTGGATCATTCAGTGGCTGGTACAAGATTTTTACTTTCACACTTACTCCTGCTTGCTCTATTAGTTGCGCAAATCTCAAGTCTGCGTTCTTTCTCGACGTTGCTTTCATCGTGGTAACAACATATCTCAGCATTGTGTCAGCTCATGAAGTGCCTCTAAGTTCAAGTGGGGCAGGAGAGTCGGGTAGTGCGGAAGAAGCTTTTATGTGGGAATTGTTTGGGACATTTAAATATTTTTCAATGCCTATATGGATAGTCCTGTCTGTAACTGCTCTGACATGGATTGGATGGTTCCCATTTAATCTCTTTGATACTGATTGGATGGGTCGGGAAATTTATGGTGGTGATCCAAATGGAGGCCTTATTTATGATACTGGGGTTAGAATGGGAGCACTTGGTTTATTGCTTAATTCAGTTGTTCTTGGAGTAACATCATTGCTCATGGAAAGGCTATGCAGAAAGCGAGGGGCTGGCTTTGTGTGGGGAATCTCAAATATCTTTATGGCTATTTGCTTTATTGCAATGTTAGTATTAACCTATGCGGCAAATAGCATTGGCTACGTAAGTAAAGGTCAACCACCACCAACTGGCATTGTGATTGCAGCAGTAGCAATCTTTACCATTCTTGGGTTTCCAATGGCAGTAAGTTTCTCTTAAAACCATTGAAACTGAATCTCAAATTCCATTCTTCGATTAATTTTTAAAATTATAGTGGCCAATACATGTGCGTTATGTTAATTAAATAACTAACTTGTACGTGGCTGCATAATCTCTCTAGCTCAAACTTACTAGTCTTCTTTAACTTACTTTTGGGTGCAATTCTTGTGATACATTTCTCTGAGTATAACATGGTATGCCTGAAATGGAAAATGAGTTGAAACCATATAGTCTATTTTATTAACTTAACTTTGACTTATGTTATTTATTTATTGCAGATCACTTATAGTGTTCCATATGCCTTAATTTCAACACATATCGAACCATTGGGACTTGGCCAAGGTGGGTTTCTATTAAAGGCCTTGTTTATTCTTTCTTGAAGATATGACTAAAAGACTAATTATTTGGATTCTTGGTGCTTACAGGGTTATCAATGGGTGTCCTGAATCTCGCAATAGTGGTCCCGCAGGTATTTCTTCTTTTGAATTCCTTCTATTCTATATATGGTAAAAGTTGAACTACTATTATTTTGTTGTTTGTATAAACCTAGTGGAAGTACAATCTTATTAGATTTCCATTTTAACATAGGCAACTCGTATAATTTAAAATATGTTGCCATGCAAATACGCTCAGCTTCATGTCACATGATAAAACAGTATAGTTTACATTAATCATCGTGGTTGGATGTATGCCTATTGATGGCATGACTGGCAAGAGGCAGTAAGATGTTGTAAACTGTGATCCCTTACAGTGCATTTGTTGCAATTAACGGGACTTTCAGGTCACATGGAATTTTGTTGAATAAATAATCAGTTCGGCATTTTTCATGTTGTGGTATTGAGAGAAAGAATAACAGAAAGAAAGAAAAAAAAATGAAACTGTGTTTTAGAGAATGGAGATTACAATTTACAATTAACTTACATAGTTGTTTTTCTTATCAGCTTTATACTGCTGACTAGGACAGTTCATGGTTTGGTTCTGGTAGGAAAACTGAACTGTCACAACAGTTTGATAAAATTGAACTGAAATGATATGAAGGTTTGCTACACCGGTTCTGTGGTTCCTAACCAAATGGGGAACACCTTAACAAATAATTGAACTGATTCCTTTGTGAACCAAACTGTACCAAATTATTATTATTATTATTAACTGATAATTAGGACTTTGAAAAAATACCAAAAACCAAGAACTACTCATTACCATCATTACCCAAGAACTATTCTCACATGCAGTATAATTGGAATTTTGTGTACTAAATTGTTTTAACTTTGTCAGTTTTTTGTTGCCTTCCAATATTTCATTGCAACACAATAAAAATTGTCCATTCTTAATTGATAACACAAAAGAAATATCAATAAATAGAAGATGATAGGAACCTTATGCAGCAACAAAGAGCAAAGAATAAAAAAATAAAGAATTGTTGGAATAGTTCATTCAATAATCCCAACATATAGTATTTCCAACTAGAGGGTCTGTATGGTGTAAACTGGATCCGAACACATGAAAGCATACCAAAATTGGCTTTACAAATCTTATGTGGGGTGATTATAATGTCACAGTATTAATTGAAATAAAACAAATCTACACACAGGGCCTACGTTTAAGGGTGAATTTGCAAAATAGGCACTTATAACTGAAAATCTGTCCTTACTAATGGTGAACTTGCACATTTGTCACTTTATTCTTTTCATCAGGTCACAAGATTTCCAATTTGACTTTCTTTTCACTTTTTTTCCTCCTGGATATTCTTTGCTAGGGAGCTGTTGTTTCATTACTCGTCCCTGGAAAAAATACCTTGTCCTCAAGGTGGAAATAAAAAATTATCCCTTGAGTAATTCATTATTCTCCTAGTTGCTCTTCTTTTAGAGGTCAATCATGCCATTGATCTAAGAGTTCAAGAAGTTAGGTCTTAATCTGAGGTAATAGGGAAAAGTGGTATGGTATTGGTAGTGTTTGCTGTCTGTAAATAGGTTTGAGTAGGGTTGTCAAACTCGAGAGTCTACATAAATTTGAGGAAGCTTCCATAGAATCGATTTGTAGACTTGTAGAAGTTTACTATACATACATAATATAAAACTATCCACAAATACAACAAAGAAGTGGAGCACAATCTCTCTGTGAAACGGTGATTGAGATTAAATTATGAAACTGAGAATAAAATGTTAAATGGAGGTTCAAATTAAAAGATTAAATTGAAAATACAAAGAAGAAAATGTTAAATGTTGACACCAAAAACCAATAGAGACAAGAGATTCAGGTTCACAACATCTTCCTCTGCTCAAAGATGGGATCTAAGTTAATGCCAAAAGATGGAAAGAGATTTGTCAGAGACTGTGCGACAACTTTGCCTAGTCATTGCGGGGTAAAATAAAAATAGTAAACCAATCTTGGTTACAAAAAGGGTGAGCTTTTTGCTCTCGCACACAACTAACAAAAAGGGTTCTGAAATCACCATGATTCCTGTTTTATAATTCCCCAAACGAAGTTTTGTCTATATATCAGTCAGTTACCGTAGTTTATTATTTCGAGGTACTGTATATAGTTCGAAGTTAATGATGGTTTGTGTTTTATATCGATTTTTTTGTGTAGAAATAGTGTAGTTTTGAGCAGGATTTTGGTTTTTAGAGTTACTGAGTTACATATTTATCGTGTTTTAAACAGATTGTGGTGTCCCTGGGAAGTGGACCGTGGGATCAATTATTTGGCGGAGGAAACTCTCCAGCCTTTGCCGTGGCAGCTGTTGCAGCCCTTTTGAGTGGACTCTTGGCTCTATTAGCTATTCCCCGAACTCGTACACAAAAGCCTCGAATCCGCGTATGAGGTATCATATGCTGTTTTCTTTTGGCACTTATTTCTTTTGAAGAGGGATGATGAAAATGAACAGGTAGCAAGAATTTGTAAATAGTTATTGTTTTGTAGCCTTATTCTTGAGTTTTCCTCTCCTCAAGATTCCAACCTCCACTCAATTTCTAATGAATAAATGAATTATTGGCTGTGTTTTTATCTTATTGGTCATTATTAAAACCAATGACCTTATTTTTGAGTGTTACTATTTTCTGATGCAAAGAAGGCTTCGGGTAACAAATTTTGTTTAGATACCAATGACTTGAGATGTCTGTTTAAAATGTAAAGGCTGGCTGGCTATGTAAAACCACAAGCGACATTTACGGGCTGTAAGGAAGGGGGAATGATACTCTTGATGTCTAAGGAACAATGTAAAATCAAGAAATTCATAACAACACTTCTTTTTCCAAATATCTTGGAATTTCATATGTAATCAAAAAAATTGTCACCAAATACTGATTGACATTGTGTGCAATCAGAAGAGACCATCATTGTAAACCAGTCTTGTGTCAGATGTTATATTAAGGCTAGATGCCGTGGGAATGTATGTTGGGGCATCTTGCATATGTTCCAAAGTTAATATTGGCACCTCCTTTTCCCACGAAGATGAGATATTGCCGAGTTTGAATCATTCGACATGGAAAATTTATTTATTTCAAGACAATGCTGATTGTCCATTAGTGCTATCAATTATCATGATGGTTTGGAATCTCATTCATTTGTGTAATGTGCTTGTATTTGTGAGATGAAGTGTTTAGTGGCCAACAATGGCTGTGATTTTTGCTAATGTAAAGCTTGATTGAGACCTGTCTTTACTGTTTCTTCCTCCTTATTTGGTACACAAGTATTTTCCTTGTTTTGATATAAAGATATCTTGAATGACAGGTTTGGTTTATGCTACTCATTCTTTGTTTACACCTAATTTGTGGGTCTTGCTATGAACTGTCCAACTGGCATTATTCAAGTATTTAATACTCTTGTTAAAGTATAGGATTCTGCTAGCCAGTGCCTTAGAATCAATGCCCTAAGACACTATTGATTAAGGAATCAAGAAATACAAATCGTTTATTAAAAACAAAGAACTAATTGAATTGATCATTTAAAATGCATATCAATAAATCTTCATTACTTTTTAAGCAATTTTAACTTGATGTTTGGTTGGTGGAAAATGGAGAGGAAATAAGAGATTGTTTTAAGTTTGTTATGTTTAATACAATATTTTGGAGGAAAATATAGGGAAATGGAGGAAAGTAAAATTTGTCACTCAATTTTGACTCTTCCAAAGAAAAACAACAAGGCTCTTTTTTGTCAATTAAAACTCTTCTTGTCCTCTCCTTTTAACTAAAAATATATTAATTAAATTCCTCCCTTTGTTTCCCTCTCTTCTCAATTAAAAATGCATGTGTACCAACGTGAGTTGGGTTCAATAAGAGGCTATGCTCTTAAAACATGGTGAACCAAAATTTGAATTTCGGCTTAAAGAGATACTCGCATTTAATATTTAATAGTGAGAAGAACCTTAAAAAAAAAAAGTAATCCAGCGTGTCTAAAATAGACTTCCTCCGATCACTATTATAAGCAAAACATTATTTTTTAGATTCATTGATTAATTGATGTATCTGGTCTGTATATAGATCAGATACATCAGTTAATCAATAAACCTAAAAAGTAGACTTTTGCTTATAATTGTGACAGGAGGGAGTACAGTATTAACTATTATACGTTGCCTTGTAATTTGAATTAATATGTAAATTGGTATGGTAATTATTTGATAAGGTCATATGAAAGTTAATGTTATTTGCTTTTCATGATGTACTAATATGATTTAATTTGGTGATGCTTACTGGTCCTGGTCCAAAAAATTCTTAGCACATGTCTCCTTAATGTATTACTTTTGGAGCCAAGTGGTGTAACAATAATTCAATAATGTTATGTAATCAAGATATCTCCATCTCCATTTAGCCAAAACAAAGTAATTTGATTCGTTGAGAGAAGGGAATAGAATGGTAGTGTGATTTGGCAGAACAGTTATCCCATTCATGAACTCACTCCTATAGAAGTAACAGAACCATTCACATATCTATCTATAAATAGTGAAAAGTTTTGGTTTCAAGGTCAAGAGCATAGAATTTATTCGACCTTATAAAGAAGCATAATCTTTTATAATGTCAAAATTAATCTATGATTTGTCTTGTCAGTCTTACCAAACTTGTGCTATAGTTCAAATTGTAACAAAAATTCTGTCTGATCTCCACTTAGCCAACTTGTATTAAGATGTCTTTATGATTGATGACAGTGTACTTTTATGCCATAATCATGTGATACTAGACTTGTGTCTCTTTCAAGTTATTAAATTAAATTCCTTAGGTTGGAGGGAATTAGGCACTGCACTTTACCCTATCAAGATGCCATCCATATTCCAAATGTGTTTCCATTTCATATTCATTTTTAAGCCAACCGTTTTGTTTTGCTATTTTCTGCTACTGCTTCTTTATTAAGTTCACCGGCATTGATTCTGCTCCACATGTCAACACCGTTTATGCAAAATCATGCATCTTCGCATCATACATTTAACAAATTGTCAGTGTATTTGGTAAATCTTGATCGTTAGATAGAGATAGGACGATAAGTGTTTTAAGTCATAAAATAGTTTAAAATCAAAGCGATCTGATCTTCAACGTACGGTCGAGATTACAACTACAAAAAAATGTGATTTATGCACAATGCATTTGCCATTTACTCTATGGTCAAGTTGTCCTTACAATAATTTTTGACTGCATGATATCCAAAATCATTGTCTTTTTCATTTCCAATAACTGGTTGAGCTAAAAAACACGTGTAATCTGACTCCATTTATCATGGATTTCAGAGAAGTTCAATTATGTACTGGTATACTCTTAGACTAAAAAACAAAATGAAATTGATTGGTGGTGCACATTGTATGAGAAAGCATAAGAGTGAATTTTTTTCTTTTTCTTTTTCTTTTTTCTTATGTCTTTGAGATAATGATAAATG
>Ga0315913_1005268_pt1 | contig 15712 bp, 11 predicted proteins | sample MpolsnodulesMG_FD_207736 | JGI IMG/M metagenome (GOLD analysis project Ga0315913, IMG submission 207736) | Medicago polymorpha root nodule microbial communities from Los Angeles, California, United States - small nodules | ecosystem: Host-associated > Plants > Roots > Nodule | place: USA... | reverse complement strand
CTCCTTCCCTTCATATCCTTGTTATCCCACCCACTTGACAAAGCACATGATTCCCCATCGACTAGGACCAAACATATAAAATATCACTAAAAACATAGGGCCCACAACAACTACTTGGTTCCTCCTCAGCCACACAAGTACCAAACAGACCCCACTCTAGCTGTTACATATTAATACGTAACTATTCAAGATCTAACACAAAAGATCCTTATCTTCTCATTCACACTCTCAAAATATTTTGCATGGTCCAAAATATTCACTCTATACTTTTGTATAACATATTTGTTCTATATCCTAATCTTTTTTATCCATCCATATATACTTTTGACTTTTTTTGGCTTGAGAAACCAAAAGGGTTTGGAATATTATACAAGAAAAGATAGGTGTTTAAATTATTGGAAGAGAAGAGTTTTGTGAAGGCTAAGATGAAAATTCAGTGTGATGTGTGTGAAAAAGCTCCTGCTACTGTGATTTGTTGTGCTGATGAAGCTGCTTTGTGTGCTAAATGTGATGTTGAAGTTCATGCTGCTAATAAGCTTGCTAGCAAGCATCAAAGGCTTCTTCTTCAGTGTCTTTCTAACAAGCTTCCTAAATGTGATATCTGCCAAGTATGGTTTTGTTTTTTTTTTTTATCAATTTTAGTAGTTTAGCAAATATGATTTTAATCTGAATTTTTATTTTATTTAAAATCTTTAAAGTCTTTTTTTAATTAAAATCATATTTTTGGAGCTTCATGATGAATTTATTTAATAATATATTGAATTTTGTAGGATTTAAGATTAGGGTTTAAAGAAAGAAAAATATGATATTTTTTATTTTGAGTTAAGTTTGATATTTTAATTAGCCTTTTCTAAGTAAAAGAATGTTTATTACTTACAAAAAAGCAATAGTTAATTTAATAGAAATTATGAGAGTTTGGAATAAAGATTTTATTACATACAGCCGATGTAATTTTTTTTGCACATGCATCTGTCTTCACATCTGACCATGTAGATTTATGAGATTTTTGTGAAGATATTTTAGGAACTAACATGATGATAAAATAATGATATCATGCTATAATTGTCATTGATTGGATATGCATGTGTATAAACGTTTTTCATCGTCCACAGATAGTAATCAATGTCTTGGAACAAACGGAAGAGGTTGTGTTTGTAGCAGGAATCGAAACACCTTCAGTGTCTCGATCCATACCACTAGACTAACCCTTAGGGCGTGAATAGGACATGCCTAAAGGATCGATCAAAAGTGTAATTAAACCTTATTTATTTTGAATAATAAGCATCAGATTTAGCATTTAAAGAATTTATCTCTTTAAATCAAATAGCTCCACAACCCGTTACACCGTGCAATGGCTGTTGAGGATCCCAATCCGAATATTGAAATATTCACAGTGATTTTAAATTATGTTTCGAACTGGATTAGTTTATTTGATATTGAAGTATTTGCTGAACATGGATGATTTCACTGACTTTGTCCATCATCATGTAACTATAGGATAAGCCAGCTTTCATATTTTGTGTTGAAGACAGAGCACTGTTCTGTAAGGACTGTGATGAACCAATTCATGTAGCTGGTAGTCTTTCTGGAAACCACCAGCGCTTCCTTGCTACCGGTATCCGTGTGGCTTTGGCTTCTAGTTGCACCAAAGACAGTGAGAAAAGCCAAGGTGAACCTTCTAATCCAGACACACAACAAGTTCCCGTCAAAGTTTCTCCTCCTCAGCAAGTGCCTAGTTTCGCATCCTCTTGGGCTGTTGACGATTTCTTGGAATTAACCGGCTTTGATTCACCAGACAAGGTAAGACAAATTTATTTCACGATATTGTAGTTGCAGATGTGCTCTAAGAAATTCATTGATTACTGATTGAGAGATTATGATTTATAATGGAGGGAATGACAGTTATAAAGTTTACTTCAATGATTCAGTATAAATGTTTTTATTGTACACAATCAAGAATTTTGTTGTTGATAAATGATCTATGAAGGAAACCAACTTGGGTTGGCCTTGTGGTGTTGGCTTGGGACTTTGGAGTTTGCTCCTCTCAAGGTCTCAGGTTCGATTATCTCCGGTACTAATTTTGGTGGGTTAGTTTCGCTTCTTAAAAAAAATGATTTATGAAGGAAGAAACCAGTTCCTTTAATGAAATAATGAGAAAGAGTAGCTTAACTTCTCTACAGTACAGACTGACTCAGCCGCTTGATTTCTGATCATATGAATTTTTGAGGTCTTGAATTAATACTTTGAACCATATTTGCATAGGCAATGGTAAGAAGATTTTTGTTTTTGCCTTTATGATTATGTTAACAGTAACATAATTTTGATAATCCTCCTTTACATTGTTTTAATATTTGGAACTTTTTCCTTTTCTTTGTTTCAGAAGCAATCCATGGAGTTTGGAGAGCTTGAATGGCTATCGGATGCAGGTCTTTTCAGCGACCAGTTTCCTCAGGAAGGTTTAGCTGCAGCTGAAGTTCCTCAACTTCCGGTAATGCATGCTAGCAGTGTTTATCCTTACAAAGCCTCTAAATCTTATATGTCTTACAAAAAGCCTAGGATTGAAGTCCGACATGAAGACGATGATGATGAGCACTTCATGGTGCCAGATCTCGGGTAAAGCACATGACCATCTCGCCTGTTCCGTTCCATGAATCTGTAGATGGATGAGTTATATGCAGACTTCTCTAAAGATACTATAAGTATTGAAAGTATGTTAACTAGCTGTGTGTAGTATCACATTTTAGGAGCTTCGAGTCATTTCGAAGTTCAGAAAAGCGTAGAATTATACCTTAAGGTATTAAACTTTGCATGGCATTTGTGATCATTGTTTACAATCTAGAGGTGCTCACACCCTCCATGCAAAATTGGATAGTTTATGTTGTGTATGGTACTATGGTTGTTATCTTGAAGACCATTTTGGTATGATTGCTACACTGAGGGTTATGTTGTGATTTGAGAACTTTGCGAGAAATTGATCGATTAACTTGATCCATACTTAAGGAACACAGAGCAAAACTGCTGTCAGTACCATATGGTTATCGAATTGAGATTCAAATCACAAATTCGAAGATCTCGTTTTTTGAATTTTGAAATCTTATTATGAATCTTAAGATAGACCATCAACAAAAATGACATTTTTAAGTTAAAAAACAAGTGACATAACAGCATTGTAAGTTGATGTTTACTCAAAAAAAACATTGTGAGTTGGTATATCATATATGAACATCAAATAATTCAAGTTTCATGTCATGTATCAAATGGCAAAAGAACAGTGGTTGGTTTTACAAAATTGACTAGAAAATGTGGTTGGCTATACAATATTTAGGTATTGATCCATTATTGGAAGATGTGATTCATGTCCAAATTGCACACTACATATTTATATCAATTAAGTTCATTTTAGCATCGAATTAAGATATGACCTGCATTCTACTCTAAAATAGTATGTGAAGCATTCATTACTCAGAAAAATAGTTGTTTATGATAACCACAGGTCACCAAAAAAGATGAATTTTGGCTATCAAATAGACAAATACCGAAGTTGCGTGCACACATTGTATTGCCTTAATGCATTCAGTTGCTTGTGGCTATCATACACAAATTCATTTATAAAACGTGATGCTTCAAATAGTTCTGTGTAGAGCTGTACAAGGCCAAGAATTATAGTAGCCTTTAATTTTTGATACCAGGTGCAATTTTTTTTACAAATTACAAAAAAATTTAAGTGTGACTTTACAAGTAGTTAGCATTGAAGTTTACAAAACATTTTTATTGATCTAATAATTAGGATTCATTAACGATGTAAAAACCTTCAAAGTGTTTGCAAAGTTTTGGGATGGTCTAAATAATATGATGGCTGTTAAGACATTTTAGACCATATCATGCCTCCGCTTATCAAAGTTTTGGGATCCATCTCTTATGATAAATAGGTCAAACTTAAAGGACCAAGAACGTAATTTTGTTCTTAGTTTTAGTTAAGTTTCTACTTTTTTTTTTTACCTTCAAGGCTCGTGTATAAAAGAGACGTTACTCCTTTTTAAGGTTAGAACTTAGGTGCAATCTTTTAGGAGGCTCCTCCCCCGAAGTTGGAGACTTTGTTAAGGTTTGATGCCCTAGACCGAGCTTTGTTCCTATTGTTTTATTTTTGTTTTGTTTTCTTTCTAGCAACCTGCCAAATAACCATTTCAACCCAGCACCTTTAATCGAAGTTCTAAATAAATCTCAGTAGTAACTTTATATCATCCATCAATAATTCCATATCATTATATTATGATATTTTAACATTAAAAAGTTGTGTGAGAGAGAGAGCTTTGTTGAGCTCCTACTCGACAAGCATCATTCTCCGTTTTTTTAATGGTGATCGCTATATTAGGTACCTGGGGTTAATGAACAGAGTTTCCCCATTGAAGATGGTCTAAATAATGCGATGGATGTTAAAACATTTTACTTGGATATATGCATGACAGCTTTCCTACTAACGCTTTTGAGGTAGCTAAACATTTTTCTTTGGACTCTAAAAGATGTGATGCTATTTAAGAGTTTACTTCACACTTTTAGAGATTGTCCAAGACCAAAAATACATTGCTATTTGGAAAGCCTTCTTTTACACAAGTACGTATGTTTCAATTTGCATTATATACTTTGTTGTTCAAGCATCATGCTCTCTCCAAATGGCACTCTCTTCCTAATAACGTGTTTGATTTTATGAAAAGCTAGGAATGGCAAAGGTCTTTAATGAGAAAGATTTGTTGAATTGAATTTTCTTAGCCATATGAAGGTTTTGCATTCGGATGCGGTGCACCTCACCAATGATAGCACCCACAAACCAATAGACAAGTCACTTGGCCAGTTGGCATCTAAAGCTTTGGATAGTACAATCAAAGTCAATGTTCATGGCACCTTCCTATCAAATTCAAGTACAACAGGTTTTTAAGGTCTGACGAGTAATAACGATGGAGATTATATGCTATTTTACATGGCTTATGTTTAGCTTATGATGGAAGTCGAAGAATAATATTCTTGATGCTCAACCTCTTCATTCTCCTTCGATTAGTCACATTTTTAACTTTGTCGTTGAAATTAGACTGTCGTTTTTTTCATCATACACTTCGTAAGGATGATAAGTTTGCTTGATTCAATATTTCCAAACAATTATTTTAATGAAAAAATCACAAACTAAATCAGTTGGCCGAGTCAATGTGGACTCAAATCTTTATTCGACTACTGGTTACAAAATTTGGAAGAAAACATTGTTTGGCAAAACCAAAATCATATGATCTTATACGCAGAAATAAAATAAACAAAGAAAACCAGAGAGATAAAAACAACCTTAAATTGATAGAAGTAACTCCAGCGGAAAAATGTAATGGTGAAAAAAATATATAAAAAAAGAAAACTAAAACGATATTTGCACTAAATTTCTATGCCTTTTTGATCAGGCTAAGGACATCAGCTTCTGTGGGAAGAGCTGGAATTGCTCCCTTTTTGGTAGTAGTAATTGCTCCACATGCATTTGCAAATTTAAGTACTTCCCTTAACCTTGCTTCATCCTGAAATATAAAACGTGAAAAACAAATCAATCACTAAAAATATGAAACACTTGGCTGAAAAACACCAATATACAAGTGTAGTATGGATAGATCATCTACAATCTTGCTAAGCACTCACTTCAAGTATGGATTGATCATCTACAATCTTGCCCAACAGAGCTCCAACGAAGGAATCACCAGCACCTGTTGTATCAACAGTGTTGACATGGAAAGCATCCACTGATCCTTTGAAATTCTGATTTGTACAGAAAAGGAGAAAAATTGTCACAAACTGAGATTATAATCAGAGCCACTTAACATACTTTCTAAAACATGCAGTACTGTAATTGAGGTAATGTCACATACTCACACGACAAAACTAAAATCTAAATGCAAAAAGGGAAGTTCAATTGTTAATATTTGTAGCAAGTTATTTTACCATGAGAAGTCCACTGAAGCCATAGCACAGGGTGAATATATCATCTAAGTTATTGAATGGAACGCATGTACACTACAGAGTATAGTAAGTCCACTTCCCCAAATTAAGTTATTGAATGGAAACTAAAACAGAGAAAAGCAAAGCATGGAAAACAGAACTTCTCATCAGACTACCTACCTAGACGGACATTTTTGAATTGTCTTATCTGAGTTTAACAACTGGTATTACGCAGAGCTTATAAAAATAGCTTATGACATATCCAAAAGTTGTTTTTAACTTATTTCCATAAGCTCTTTAGAATGGCTTATATAAACAATTTGACTTACTTTTTATTTTTTATTTAGTACAGAAATACACGCTACGATAGTTTGTTTATCAAAACAAGGTCATCATTGGAAACTAATTAATCATCAACCAGAGTACTAATATACATAAGCTAAGATTGAATAATTGAAAAGAGCCAATAAATTATACAAAGAAAAAGGAATAAGTAAAAATTGAAGATTAGGCATTTTACCTTGGTATAATATCTGGAACCATTTTCACCAAGAGTTACAAGAAGTAACTTCAAATTAGGGTGCCACAGGGAGAGGGCAGAAGCATCATCAATTTTATCACTTCCGGTTAGAAATTCTAGCTCCACATCACTGACCTTGATGAGATCAGCCTTGTCCCATATACTAAGAATTTGCTTACGGGCTTCCTCAGGTGAAGGCCACAAAGGTAACCGGAGATTTGGATCATAAGAGAGAAGGCAACCAGCCTCCTTGGCAACTTCCATTGCCTTCAGATGTGCTGATCTGCATGGCTCCACAATCAAACTTATTGATCCGTAATGAAACACTTTTGCCTGAAAAATCATGTTTCATAATTCAATTACTATTAGTCATGAAAAATGAAGAAAGAAAATAAAAATAAAAATATTGGATTCCCTGCAGACAATGGATCCCTCATTCACGCACGCATTCCACATTCCAGACATTGGTTGCAAATTTATCAAGATCGGACTATCCAAAACAATGCAGATTTTAATGTGTTATAATTTAAAAACCGAGCTTGAGTTTGGATCTTCCGGTCTTAATTGAATCAAATGTGTTGGAAACGCTAACAGCATGGAACTCGAATTCATCATCCACCACCCACCTAGACCAATTTTACTACTTGCAAATAAGTATAAACAAAAACAATGCACTGCGGATAGTGGCTTGCTAAAAATTCAACTTTTTTAAAATATATGCACGTGGTGACTAGCTTTAATTTCTTTTTTTCAAAGTCAAGTTTATAAAGTGTTAATTGTGTTCCTTCATTTGCATGCAATGGTGCAAAGATAAATCAATTTAATCCTTAAACCATCGCTCTCTCATCGATTTGACCCTAAAACTAATAAAAATCAACTAAAAGGTTCCAAAATTATACACACATTCATCAATTAAGTCATAACAGTATATAGTTTTAAGAACTAAATTAACTATATATATATATATCCAAACCAAAATTCAGAAATTAATAAATAAATAATTAGATCAAAATATATAACTATAGTGAATCAAAAACAGGATATTTTGATGTAACGAATCAAAATACAAAGGTCATAGATGCTGATGCCATGATGGCAACGCAACAGTACTTCCACTCCAATCAATAAACGTCACGATAATTAATTAGTAATATTTATATTTATTTATTTTAAAAAAGACACCGCCACAGTGTATCCCGCAGCCCTGAGCAAGGAAAACACGTGACACCCCTCACGTGACAAATACACCACCCAATAACGAAAATATTTACTAATAAACAATTTAATTTTAATTAAAAAAATTGTCTTTGCCTTGTATTGGTCTATCTAGATCCACATAGGGACCCACTGCACGAAAAATCTGACTCAGCAATATCCAATTAAACACGCGCGTGAAATAGAATAATAAATACATTATCAAATTTTCCACACAAAATCAAATCAAAAAAAGAAACGAGAAATTTGAGAGAGAAAGAGAAGAAATTTACATACAGATCTGATGAGTTCAAGATTGAGATCTTCAGGAGTAAGAAGCATATCAGCACTCGGATTTCTGTAAAACATGAACTCACGCTCTCCATCGGCGCGTAGAGTAACGAACGCGAGTGCAGTACGAGCGCCTTTGTCAAAGTTGATACCATCTCCTCTAACGTTGTTCTCCTTCAAGATCCCAGCGAGCATGTGACCGAATTCATCATCACCGAGTTTTCCGACGAAGGCGGATTTGCCGCCGAGTCGTGAAACAGCGATCGCAACGTTAGCTGGAGCGCCACCGGGTGCTTTGAGGAAGCCGGGAGCTTCAGCGAGAGAGACACCGGAGGCGGTTGGGACGAAGTCGATGAGCATTTCGCCGAAGCTGACGATGAGACCGGAGCCGGTAGCGGGGAGGAGGGAAGCGTTGGAGGCCATTGGTTTGGGATCGTTGTGAGAGAAAAAAAAGAGTGGTTTGATTTGAATAGCGTAGTAAGAAGGAATAATATGAATATTGAAAAGAGTGATTAGGTGGAGTTTATATAGAAAAAGAGTGATTATAAAGGATTAGGATCAAGTTACGCGATTAATGGGATAAAGTTAATTTGAAGTTATCCGTTTTCTTTTTCGTTAAGATTCTTTTAACCTTTTCTTTAGATTTAGAAGAAAAAATGGAGAATATTTTTTTCGAAAATATCTGAAGAAACAAATATCCCAAAAAATATTAATTTAACATATTTTTTTGGAGAATCTATTATCTGTAAATAACAATGTATAAAAGAATTTGTCCAAAAAATATATAAAAGAATCATGAAATTATTACACTAGATATATTTTTTTCATTATTTCAGTTATACTCTTAAATAAATTTATTTAAAAGTAAAAGATAAACATATTATAGTCTAAATCTTTTTAAATTTTTTTACTATATTTATTATATTGTTAGTAAACGATAAACATAATTTTTTTTTTGGACAAAAGATAAACATAATTTGTTACTATTTAAAGGTACATATATGCATTCCCTAAAAAAAACATATATGCATATAATTTTAAATCTAGATCAAAATTTTATATAAATCCCTTTATATTTGTTATATTGTTGGTAAAAGATAAACATAAGTTTTGTAAAAAAAAAAAACATAAGTTGCTACTATTTAAAATAACAAACATGTCTTTATTTCAACAAAAAAAAAAAACAAACATATCTACACTATATATAAAGAAAACCATCCCTTTCAGCATTTTTGGGTTGGTTTTTCTTTCCAAAAATACTCTCAACTTTCAATACAAAAAATCACATGTAACATATAGATAAGAATAAATTTAAATATTAAAACAAATGTAACAAACACGATAGGAATATATATATGTCTGATTTTTTTTTCCTTTATCATTTGAAAAGTGTAACAAACTAAATGAGTAGATTTATACTTACTGATTCATTATTCCAATTATACCCTTGAACTACTTTTTAGTTTTAATCAAAATCAAAATTTCATAAAAAAATATCATTCATAATTTTCAAACGTTAGCGCAATAAAAAGAGCAGAAAGACGGGTACGTAAGTGTCCGTCTTTTCGATAGTACATATAATTTAAATCAAGATCAAGATTTTATATAATACTTAAATAGTAACAAACGTAGTTTAAATAATTTAAATTGTAACAAACATATAATACTTTAAATTGTTTATTAAAAAAACATTTTTTGAGGGAATTAAAAAAAAACTCTAAATAGCAACAAACATAATTTACTTTTTTTTTACAAGAATTTACTTTTATTTAAAGTGTCCATATGAACACTAGTTTAATATAATATATAATACTTAATACTTTTTTTTTGCGGTGATAGATTTAATCCTTAATTTGGTTGCAAGATTCACTTTATTTGACACCAGATTTAATACTTAGGGGGCGTTTGTTTCAGAGATAAAAAACACATTTCTGGGAATAGAGGTTGGGAAAGAAGAATACCTATGTTTAGTAGAAAGGAACAAAAATAGTATGCCTAGGAATAATTAATGTCCACGAATCTACTTTCCTTACATTCTAGTCATTTTTATTCCCATGAAAAAGGGATGGGAAAATTATATTCTCAGGAAAAGAGTGCCCACGTTCTTGATTTTTTATTTTTTTTTTCATTTAAAGCTAAACAAATTATCCTCACAGCCAACCACGTTCTTGATAAAAACTCATAAATATGCTCATTTTACTATTGTGCTCCCACGTTGTAAAAATTAACATAACAGTTTCCATTTTTTTTAGTAATAAGGCATAAGGTCTATCAATGTAACCACCCACTTCTTTAAAAAGAATCCTAGGAATAAAAATTGGCAACCAAACACTTTTCTTGAAAAGTTCCTAGGAATAAAAATCTCATTATGTTTTCCTGGAAAAGTTAATTCCAGGGAGTAATTTTTACATCTGGGAAACAAACACCCCCTTAATTTTAAAATAACAAGATTTTTATGATAAATAGCTAGAATATTTTAATCAAGTATAATGTTTTTTCTATGGGAATCCAGAATAATGTTGACACATGGGAGCCTTGAAAGCTTTTGTTGTTGCATTAGCTAGTTTGGTTTAGAGAAGGATAACTTGACACAAAAAATTAGACACAAAATTAACACCATGGGTAGTTTTGACATTTCAATCTTAAATCCAGGGCAGTTTGGTAAAAATACTACACACCCTCTTCTTTCTCTCTGTGTCGTTCCTCTTCTTTCTTTTTCTTGTTTTCCGTTCAATAACCCACCACGACCTTCACTCCTTTCTGATCTCGTCGGTGCCTTGAACCAACAACCACCTATTCTCTCTTCTCTATCGCCACCTGCCGGATTCTCATCGTGCTAGACTCTCTCTTCTCTCTTCTCTCTCTCACTGACGAAGGATGGTGGTGGTGATGGTGGTCTGTGAACAGCAAGGAGGGGTCTGAGAAGAGGACTGAGGGGTGTTGGTTGTGTTGTTGTGTACGGAGATCAGAGTGGACATGAGGAGTGGGATGGTGGTGGTGTGGGAAATCCGAGTGGATCGAACGAGAGGGAGATGGATGGTGCTGGTGTATGAATGGAGAAGAAGGCTGACGGCATAACGACGACGGTTGCAGTGACCAGAGAGAATTGCAGAGAGAGAGAGAGCAGTGGTTGCTTGTGGTGGTGAGAGATGAGATAGAGGAAGTTGTCGATGGAGGGAGAGAAGAGAGAGAAAGAGGGAAATAAAAAAACAAATAAAATGGAAAAATACGTATTTAATACAGTGGTGTCTGTATTGTGTTTGGATTTTTGTGTTCACTTATCATAACTGATAGTTTACATTATAATGTTTCTCTAACCTTGGGAGCTTTGAACTCGGGGAGTGGTTGAAGTGATTGAATTGTCACCATAATGGCCTCTTTTTGCTTTCAACCTCCCAATATGCTAAACTTCATTTATGAATCATGAGATTAACTATGCCAGCCAACTATTTATCAGTTATCAGATCAAGGGCACGATCATTACCACTTGTCGTTCAGGTAGATTAGTCGTAACATTTGCCGCATCACAACGAGAAGCCACACTTGTCGAGATTTCAAAAGTGTGAACTGGCTCGTTTGGTCGTCTAAGATGTTGAAATATAGGTAGTTATACTCATTTCAGAGTTAGTTAAGGGTACTAGTTTAGTCACTATATAAGTCACAAGTTGACTCTTTTGTATCTCTTTTTACACTTTTGTATCATTTCAACTATTATCAATACAATAATCTTCTAAACTTTTCTCTCTATTTTGATGGATGTCATGTTTCTCAACATGGTATCAGATGTTTCCTCCATGAACACAATTCTGCTGCATTTTCTTGAGAAATTTCAATTTTCTCATTGTCCTTTTCCTTTTTCGATTCATTTTCATTGTTATTTTTCTTCACTTTCTCGAGAAAATTTCTTCTCCACCCTTTCTTTCTTGATTCTGTTCTTGATCTTTTCGATCACTTTTTGTTTTCGATATGTATCCCAATTTTATCTAGTTCTTTTGCTTCATCTTTCTTGTTTCATCAATCATCTCCGTTTGCGATTTGTCGCAATTTCGTTTATGTCAACTTTCCCAATTTTTAGGGTTTTAGTTTCATTTCTTCAAAAAAACTAATTTTGATTCGGTTTTGATTCCTCTATGTTCTTTATCGATTTCTTGATTAGAATCCAATTTCTAGTTCAATTTCAAGATTCGTTCAATTGAGTATTTTGTAGTTTGATTCAATCGTCTCTTTCGTTCTTCCCTTCATACCTCACTTTCTCTGAGTTGTTGATTTCGATTTTGATATTATGTTTAACGATTCAGCTTCGTAATTCTCTTGATTTCAATTGCGTTTTTCCCTTTTGTATTGTCAATATCTGTTTGTGGTTAGTGATCTCAGTGTTCAATATGCTTCTATTTGAGGTTGCGATTTGTTGCTTGCCACTTTGAAGCTCAGGTTGCGATTCAGCTTATTTTTTTTGGATGGATTAATATGAAAGCTGCATGTTAAAGATGAGAACGATGTTGTATGTAAAACAAATTTTGAGCATTGAGGATAATTGAACTGAGCAAATAGTTAGCGAATGGATTGTCTAGGGATGATACTTATTAGTAATTCAGGTGCCTTTTTCTTATTATTTTTAATTAAAATCACGACTAAAACTCAATTTATATTCGGAAAATAAAACAAAAATATCTCCACTTCAAAAAATACAAAAAGATTTTTAGTGTTGCCAACATGGTTTAGTTTAGATTTTAGTACAATTTATTACAAACGCAACCTTAATATGCTAAATGTAGATGACGTGCCTTTGAAGAAAGAAAAGGTGCATGTGAACGGTGTAGTTTTTTTATATATGATGAATATCCGGGCCACCAGCCTCCCCTTCCAAGATTAGAGTCACACATATCACTTTTGATGAATCCAAACTTTTTATATTTTTGGTTATGTGGTTGTTAAAATTGATTTTAAGTCAATTGATCATGTATAATTGATTTTGACTAGAAATAAGTTGAATGTAAAGCAACTTATTTGTGTTTAGATACATTCATGTAAAAATGTGTTGAACTATAAATTTGTGTAAAAATCAATTTATACGCAAAAGCTACAAATAATAGCTTCAAATCGAATCAATTTTGGAAGCAAAATCAATTCTACCCCAAAGCAACCAAACATGTCAAAATTATTCCTACACCTCCATAATCAATTTTGAAAGTAGAAGCAAAATCAATTCTACCTAAATGCAACCAAACATGTCTTAATCATTCCTACACCTCCATAATCAATTTTGAAAGTTTAACCAAACATATACTTAGTATTTACTACAATCAGTGTCCTCAAAGTATTTTAGAACCATTTACTATTCATGGTTATGTTGAATTTGGGGTCATGTTCGGTCTATGTTTGAACTTTGGAGAATATACTATGCTCTTGAACTTGTTTGGGACACATGTTATCAGATGTTTTCTTTTGAATCAGATTTTCCTATTGCAACGTTTCTGGTTACCAAGAGGTGTCATTCAACTCATTCTTGTTTTTCAAGTGTCCCCTTCATCAATCGCATTATAATAAAAGGTTGACGGATCACAATCACACACATTTATAGACAGACAAACAGGTTGTTGACTAGCTTGTGGGTCATGTCCTTTCTCTACCCACGGATATCCACCTTTTAGACCATTCTCGTCTAGATTGTGATAACCTTTTAGGATAGGATGTAACACCCGTCTTGTATCGAAAAAAAATAAAATTGAAAGAGGAATTGAACTCAATCAAAATTATTCATAAAGGGAAAGCTCACTAAATTTTTGTTTTGAAAAAAACACAGTATTTACTACAACAACAATAACCACTGTATTTTATATTCGTAACACTCAAGATTATTAAAAGACGAAAAATATGAAGAGATTAAAACATGCACTTAAGTGTTGTTTTTCAACTCAACTTAAAGTGTTGTTTGGAAGTTCATGTACTTGAGAGAAGTTATAGTTTTGTAGGAGGGGTGCGGGTCAAGGCCTAGTTAATGCTGAAAGAACGTCAAAATGCTATAATTGGGAGGACACTACTAAAAACTCCATGTACTTCTAAATGACACAAATGATGTGGAAGGGCACCCTTTTTTTTTCCTAATGGAAGGGCACTTTCAAACAAACAAAATTAGCGATTTTTTTAACTATATGTGTTCAAAGTGAGAAAGTAGTGCCCTTGTCTAAACCAACATGCAATAGTCTAGAAGGTAGGGGCGGACCCACCATAAGGCATGGTGTGACACTTGTCACACCAAATTATTTCCCATTTTTTTTCCATATACTTGACTTAAGTAATTATTATATATAATACAAATCGTCTAAACATCACAAATGCATTCTTGGCCTAGCAGTATATACTTTATGTTTGATGGACATTTCATGTGTTCAATGGTGTTGCAGAGAATCGAACTTGCAACGCCATGGTGAAATGCTCTCACCCAAACCATTTTGTTGTAGCGTTTAAGGTGTCAATACTTTACTTTGTTAATATATATAGTTACTTTGAAAGTTTTGCCACACCAATATTAAATGTCTGGGTCCACCCCTGCTAGAAGGTTATGATTATTTTAATCAATATAAATTGTATTTGGTCTCATGAATATAACTCAGTTGTAGGAACAACGTCGAAATTTAAACTCAAATTTCATACTTAAAAAGTATATTCCAATCACCAGACATCTTGATAAAAAAAACCGCACTCGTATCATGAGGTTTTCAACAATATAATCACCCTTTGCGCCAACTTGTGGTACAATCTAGGAGATTATGATAATATTGATGTTGATGCCGCACTAAGATGACATTATTATTAAAATGGACATTTTATCTGTTGTCTATAATTTATTTATAATGGAGCAACCTTCTACAAGAGAGACCGTTAAATGCTTTTGGTGTTAAGTTAACGTGTAATGATATCATCAGTTGAGCTATCAATATCTTTCATAATCATTCACCATAAATCCATTAGTATTATAAACCATGGCATTTGGAATCAGAATCATTTTGAGGTTTTATTCTACTCTCAGGTATTTCATCCTTGGGTCCCTTTAGCAACGTGTCTTTGATTATATCAAAAGCAAACACAAACAAGGTTTATAACAAACACTTAACAAGAGTTGGGTCTTGTTGTCAAATTGCGAATTTAAGTGTCTTATAGCATAGCGTAATTGAGTTATGCTAGCAACACTCTCTTTTGAACACTCTATCTAATACTCATTCTCTTATTGTTTAAATCATTGTGGGTCTACATTTTGAAAATTGAACCCATCCAATAAAAGAGTTCTTGTGAAAGTGACTCAAAATTGGAGTTTGAAGTGCAATATTGAAGTTTGCTGAATCTGTCAAAATCGAGGCCCGAATGGTGCTCTCCAGGGCCCGAATTTGAGTGCTGTTTTTTGTCTGTTGGTTCGGCAAAAATCGGTGGCCGAATGGAGGAATTCAGGGCCCGAATTTGCCAGCAGAAAATATAACAGAAACATTGTTCCAATTTATGAGGGATATTTTTACTATAAATATAGACTTTGTATCAGAGTAAACCTTGGAGATAAAGGGGCTGAAACAAGGGTTTAGAAAGACAACAACAAAACTAGAGTTTGCCTCTTGGCAACAAACACCAGGGTTTGAGGGTTGATTCACCTTTGGGAAACACTATTAGAATTGAGTCTCTTGGTCACGGGAAGAGATTGGGGCTTTGGGTAGAATTAGGCGGGAGACTTATTCTTGTAACCCATTGATATCT
>Ga0315913_1005265_pt1 | contig 15714 bp, 10 predicted proteins | sample MpolsnodulesMG_FD_207736 | JGI IMG/M metagenome (GOLD analysis project Ga0315913, IMG submission 207736) | Medicago polymorpha root nodule microbial communities from Los Angeles, California, United States - small nodules | ecosystem: Host-associated > Plants > Roots > Nodule | place: USA... | reverse complement strand
CGTCCGGTATTTCCACACAACATTCTCAGTGTGGTCACAGTTTGAAAATAAGGATCATTCATTATCACCAATGTCATTACTTTTTAAATTTACACCACAATGAAATGGTCCAAAATGCAATATTTGAATTCTATTTTCATATAGCTAATCGATAGAAAGACTTAAATGCAGATATTACATGATGCATCCATGCAATGTATGAGTGTATAATACCGTTCTCTGAAACTAAAGTGAATATTACGCTTTTTTGTTACTATTCTTCCAATTGGCAAGAATTGAATCTTTTCCTAAATCACATATCTTGTATGAGCAAGAGAATAAATATGACACAGAAACTATCTTGGTTAAAATCAAGTAAGCACAGGTTATATGTAACAGGACATTAATGACTATAGCAGAAACAACTAGCACATGTGTGCGTGTAACTAGAAGTTTCTCCGTCTCAGGACCTCCCTCCAGTGGCTGCAGAATTTTACAGCTAGAACAGAAACATCAACGAAAACTATCTGCGAAAAGGAAGTTAACTAACATGCAGGAGAATATTAAAGGATATATCTTATTAAGTTTTCAGCATTTTTGTAAGTCTCGATTAAATTGATGAGAATGTGAATCAATACACTAAGACATGTCACTGAGCTTAAACTAATATTCATAGCAACGCCAGGAAAAGCACATTCACAGGCAGAAAGAGATGAGGAAATCCATACAACACGGGACAGAAAGTGATTACATTCATTAACATCAACAGCTGCATTTGACAACAGTAAAAGAAGTCTTTTCACATTAGACAAGATTGTCTACTACATAAATTAAACAATGTTATTATAGCCTATCATCAATCAAGTACTATGATATACCATTTAAATCTACATATCTGTTCATAGTTTGAGCTAAAATCTACCTTGATCGTCATCTAATTATTTTCCTACAATCTCAGGGTTGGCCAAGGGCAAGGCTAGTAAAGCCTTTGCTTTAGATCCCTAACCCAACCTGCTCTATCCCATACACAGCCTGCTAATTTTATAGTCGCGCCTCCATGTGATACCTAACAAAAATTGCACATATAATACCCTTTCCATCAATTGTATACTCTACGGCCTCGCATAGCTTTAGGCATGAACTTAACATGCAGTGTGCCGATGCTGTATAATCTAAAGAGATGGATTTGACTTGGGGGGCTATTTTTCACGCCCACATTTCTAAAATAAAAAACTCATGTTTCCAGAAGTGTACTTTGGAACCGCACAAAATTTTTGCTTTTTTTCCAAATATCTAAAGTCATTTGTGGTGGGAAAAGTTTCTCCCTTTGACTTGTCTAAGGACTAAACCCCAATTTCCTGAATGTGTGAGATGTGTCACTATAGTCGTCGAATGCATCGAAATTACAAAAGCCTCCCTATACGTGTCATTTGTTAGTAATTTTATAGGTCAAATTGACTAACCGAAAACACATTCAACAAACAAAAGACACATTCGATGACCAAACCGACAAAAGAAAGATGCATTTAGGTATGTTTCTCCAGTTCTTAACCCAAAATAAAACAAAATAATCAAAGAATAATTCTAGTACTATTTCATAAGACAGCTTACAATTGATGAAGACAATTATTCAACTCTTTAGCTACTTTCCGACATTGCCAAACAACAGAAAGTGTTCTCCCCATAGCACACTCAGCATATTTCTTTGTGTAAAAATCACACTCTTTAAGTGCCTTCACCTTCATTTTGCTCCGTAAAGCTGCAAAATTGATCATAGCCCACCATTCGAATATCACCATTAAACAATGTTTTGATCATAAATTTGAACGGCATTTGAATAAAACCCATCTCTTCTCCCAAAAACACAATGAAAAATGAAAACTTTAGAATGAACATTTTATCTATGAAGCACCGACACAGACACCAGAACGACATTGACACAGCAACACCGGTAATAACTTAAAAAATGACATAGCTGAATGTAATCACATGTGTCAGAGTCGGACATTGTCACACCTTCTATCAGAAGTGTCGCTAAGGAGTATATTATTCAAATGGATAAGGGTATGTTTGGATTGACTTATCTGAGCTTATCTACTGTTTGGAAGAACATGTAAAAACAGCTTTTAACATACTAACATTGTTGATAAACTGTTTTAGCTTATTTTCATAATTTCTCCAAGATAGCTTATGAAAACAGCTTATACGAAAACAATTTAACTTTATTTTATCTTTTCCTATAAAAATAGCTTATACATAAGTGCTTATCATGGTAAGTATTTGTGCTATAAGCTACAAAAAAAAGACGTTTATCCAAACAGGGCCAAAAACCGAATTGAATGAAAATGATGATAGCCCATCACATCAATTTAACTATGAAATCATTTGATCATAATTTGAAACCCATTTGTGGATTAATGTATATAAAAAAAACCCATTTGAAATAAACCCATTTTTGTTCATAAAAATTGAAACTTTTTGATAAAGAAAAAATGGGTTTTGGGTTAGGGTTTAGTATTGTTATGGTACCTTCTTCGACCTTCTTCTTCACGTGATTCTCACGTGCTTCTTGAATGTAACCACCCATTTCAACCTTTAAGGATTCACAGCAACAACAACAACCTCAGTCGCAGGAGCTGTAAGGAAAAACAACCAAAAACCGAGGAATGAAAAGCTTCTTTTTGGTTTTTTTGAGGTAAAATGAAAACCTTCTTTGTTTTTCCTTTTATTTTTCTATAATATTTTTTTCTTATTACAAAAGACCTAATTTATAATAGCGTTAAATATGTTTTCGGTGTCTATAAAATTACAAAATTTTAAGTTTAATTTCTACAAAAATTTTATTCATTTTTAGTCCATATTTGCATTTTATGAGAATATTTTGTATGACTAAAAATATCTATTTTTTTAAAAAAGTTTTTAAAAGAGGGACTTTTATTACTAGGGGTGTTCAAAACCAAACCAATTCAAACCAAAACCGCAAAAAACCGCAAAAAACCGCATTTAGTTTAGATGTATTCAGATCGTTTTCTTACTCAACCGCATGGTTTGGTTCGGTTTGCGGTTTCTATTTTACGAACCAAACCAAACCAAACCAAACCGCAACATAGGAAAAACATTAATTAAACATGTCATCTAAACTAATACTCATAGAAACTCAATTGAAACTTCTATAAAATGACATATTTTTTCTCTTGTTAAGTTTCTTCTTTACTTTTTATTTCTAAAATATTTTTTTGTGTTACTTGAACTTTTAGAGAATGATAAAATCTTAGTATTTTGCATTCCTTACAGAATAATATTATTTTTTGCACACGTTTTTAATTTGTTTTATGAGATTGAAATATTGTTAGATGAAATTTAAAACGTTGTCGGAAACATTGTTGGGAATATGTTGTGTTTTAACTTTTTAACTTGATTTTTAATGTTGAAAACAAAAAAATGAATTGTCTCGATAAAAACCGCATTGGTTTGGTTTGTTTTGATTCGGGTTTTATTTAAAAACTCAACCGAACCAAACCAAACCAAACCGCATGTTCTTTTATCTTGCAGTTCGGATGACTTTTAGTCTCAAAACCGAACCAAACGCACCGCGAACACACCTAATTATTACAAACTACAATACTCCCTTTGTCTCACAATATTAGTCGTTTAAGGTTTGTGCACGATTATTAAGAAAATGATTAATTGTGTTGATTTCAATGGTAAAATTAGTAGTATTTACTAAGACACCCTTATTAATTGTAGTTAGTGGAGTAGTTAAGTTGAATGAAAATCAATAAATAAAGGTATAATAGTAGGAAAAATAAATAAATGTTGTATTGGTATTGTAAAGTGACAATTATTTTGAGAAAAAGAAAAAATACTAAAGAGACAATAATTGTGAGGCGGAGGGATTATTTTGGAGAACTAAAATTAGCATTAAAATTTTATAGGGATTAAGCTCAAAAACTCGTGATTTTGTAGGGATTAAAAATATATTTAATCCATCTATTGGATGATCAAAGATCCTTTATTTTAGGCAAAATACAAAATCACATAGATAAAAAAGAGATACAAAGACTGAGTGAACATTAGACCTGACCTAGGAATAACTCAATCGGGAATACATCGTGAAACTAAGTTACGAAAAAGAATGAAAAGTGAACATTTGTAGAGAACAATTAGAGTTTAATTATGATGAATGGATCGACCGTCAACACGATAACAAAATCCAAGTGCCAACAACTCTCTAATCAGCAGCAAGCATAAATTGCTCTTTCGAGCAAAGCAACGTGTTAGAACTCAAATCGATTGATGAGTCCAATACGTCAGCAATCAGACCCTTTCGGGTGAAACGAACAAATAATAATATTCACAATGACTCAATTCTTTGTTCGTTTGAGCCAGATACTCTCTGGCGCAAATTCAAAGACTAATCCTTAGAGCCATATATGACAATAATAGATGACAACGCATCCAGAAATGACAAACTCTTCATCAACATGTTTAACATTGTTTCATTTTTAAGGTTGGATTTAAACGCAATATCTTTAATTAAACTTGAAGAGAGTAAATTACCGGTCTATTTAAATTTTCCTATCAAAATTAGTAATTACTTTTAGAATTCCATTCCACCAATCATGGTATAGATTACTATTTTTTTTATAAAATTAAGAAAATAGTGTACCAAAAAAGGAAACAAATGAAGAAAATTACATTGATAGTGTAATAGGTTTTGGAGAGTGCTGTTGTTTTCAAACAATATATCCTTAATCCAAACTCAACTCTCAACCTGACTGACTGACCTCTTTCAATTCAATCTTTGTCTCCATACCATCAGTCATTCTCATGGCTTCCAACATCATTGCCTGGTAACTCTCTCTCTCTCTCTTGTTCTCTCTCTCCTTCAATAATAATATCTCCTTCCTTTTTTGTATTGCAGGGGTTCAGGTGAAGATGGTCAATTAGGAATTGGTACAAACGAAGATAAGGAATGGGTTTGTTCTGTTAAAGCTCTTCCTTCTCAACGTGTTCGTTCTGTTGTTGCTGGTAGTAGAAATTCACTCGCCATTTCCAATGATGGCAAGGTCAGTTTGTGTCTGTGCACTTTTCACTCCATCATAATTCATAACTTATTTAAAAATTTAACCTTTTTGAGTTAAATATGTTTTTATTCGCTAAAAATTATATATTTTTATCTTTCTGGAGAAGCCAAGTTCGATTTTGCTGGGTGGCCATACATTACTTAATTTCAGGCCGGCTCAGAGGGCTAACACCTAGAAAAGTTTATCTATTTTTTGAGTTAAATGCCTATACAAAATTTATTCATTTTTAAGGCTTGTTAGGATTGACTTGTTTGAGTTTGTCTACCGACGTGATAAGCATTTGTCAGATTGATCGAGAGAGTTTGCGAAAACCACTTATGACATTTCTATTACATAATAAGATGTTTTTGGCTTCTACATGGTAGCTTATGTAAATAGGTTATGTGTGTGTTTGGTTCTGCGCTAATAAAATTAATTTTGTAGAATTGATTTTACTTATAAGTGAGTTGAATGTAAAGTTGTTTGTTTGTATCCTAACAAACTTTAGCATTAGATTTTAGTCTAAAACTCACGTCTAGACTCAAAAGCTACAAATCCTAGTTTCAGTTAGAATCATTTATGGAGACAAAATCAATTCTACTCGAGGGCAACCAAACATGTCAAAATAAATTTTACACCTGCATAATCAATTATGGCTGCTCTAAACGTGGAACCAAACATAGGCTACAACTTATGTGAATGCCCTGTTTGGATAAACAACTTAATTAAACGCTTATCATAAAAGCGCTTACGTATAGGCTATTTCTATAACAAAAGATGAAATAAACTCAAACTATTTTGATATAAGCTATAAGTGGTTTTCATAAGCTATCTTGTAGAGTTTATGGATATACTCATATAAGCTGAAAACAACTTATAGACATAAGGCATGTCATAAGATGTTTACATAAGATTTCTCAAAGACTCTTACAAGTGCTTATGGTAGTAGAGAAGCTGAAATAAACCAATCCAATCAGACTCGATAACAATTTAACTTTGTTTTATCCTTTGTTATCAAAAAGTAACTTGTACATAAATACTTATATAATAGGATTTATACTGTTAGAGCTTACTTAAACTGTTTATTCAAACATGGCCTTAGTCCTATATTGGGCGCTCTTAGTCTTGCATACCACTGAAACCCCTGTTTTTGTAAAAGGTGAAACTAAAATTGTTATCTTTTGCTGGGCTAAAGTTAAAAAGATTTGTAATTTTACAGGGACTAAAATCATATTTGAGTGTTTTATTCTCTCTCTCATTGTTATTGTTTTGAATAGTTGTTTATATAAAAGGTGAAGACTAAATTTGTTTAAATCTTTTGTGGCACTAAAGTTAAACGGAGTTGTAATTTTATAGGGACTAAAATCATATTTGACTTTTTTATTCTCTTTCTCATTGTTATTGTTTTGAGTAGTTGTTTACATGGGGTTGGAATCAAAGGGGAACACTTGGACACCCAGCTGAGACCAAGACTGAAAACATTCCCAGCCAAGTCAAAGCACTTTCCCATGCTCATATTGTTCAGGTATTTTCATTTTACTACCGTGCTTATGTTGTTGTTTTCTTTGGTGTCATGTGAGGATTTGATTACTATAAAGAAAAATACCATTTTCAGAAACATTTTATAGCTTTTTAATTTAGAAAAATAAAACAAACCCTCCCCTCCTCTCCAAAATCTTCCATCCAAACATACCCTACAACACTGTTGTTAAATACCGGCCATGTTGGAATCGTGCGGTGGATTTTGTTCTAGATGCCATAGGCGATTTGTGAAGCGCCACCTCCTATGGCGGTGCCATTGGTTGCATTCCCAAGTTCATGTGGTGGAGTTTTGGCCATCCGCTATAAACTGAATTGTTCACTTTAGAGGAGTTGAATCCGTTATTTGAATTGATTATTGACTTGCAGTTCTGATTGTGTTTTTTTTTTAAATGATGTTAGGCGGCTATTGGTGGGTGGCACTGTTTGGCTGTTGATGATCACGGAAAAGCTTATGCTTGGGGTATTCATTTCAAACCACTCCATCATCTCTGTGTTTATTATATTTTTTTGCTTCTCTCATTCTCTGTGACAATAGAGGGAAGTATTTTTCTTTTATTCTTAGAAGTGAAATCACCCTTCAAAGTGGCAACATCATTAACCACGATTTGGCTTCAACTAGCTCATAGGTGTATTATAGATATTCTACTTTTGAAAAATCGGAATGAGTATCGGTGAACTTCTGTTGATCTATATCGAGAAACATCAGAATGTGTGTCAGTATATCTTAATCATGCGTCAGTTTTGTTAATCGTGATTGCAGAAAATAGCGGTTTGTTCAAATTAATCTATCCTACAACGCTATAGTGCCAGAATAGTCTCTATTTAACAACACTTTGTATAAACATCATATCGCAGAACAATAGAGATTTATTCAAATTCCGCTACGCTGTAATGCTATAGTGTTACTATTATCACTATTTTACAACACTGTTATGCATATATTATCAGAATGATAAAAGCAGATATACTTGATGTCAGGTGGAAATGAATATGGTCAGTGTGGTGAAGAACCTGAGCGCAAGGATGACAATGGTAGACCTTTGAGGAGAGATATAGTGATCCCTCAGCCTTGTGCTCCTAAGCTTTCTGTTCGACAGGTAACTTGTTTATTCCAATGCAAATGCAATGATGGAACCAAACATGATTTACCTTTGTTTTGTTACTGAGAAAATATTTAGTTGTGTTCGTTTCTTAATTTCATCAGATTTTTTAGTGAAATACAAGTAGAATTCCTATGCAATTTTTCATCTATCTTTACTGAGATATTATCCTTTTGTTGAGTGAAATACAAGTCTTTATAACAAGAATATCATTTCCTCGATCAATCTCCCTGACATTAAGCCGAATATTTTTTAATCCTCACTTAGTAGGATAAGGCTTGGTTGTTGCTGTTATTGTTGTTGTTCTGAGTCTTTTGTCTTAATCTCCACTTAACTACTCTCTCAAAGCTTCATAGAATGCACGCAAGTTGATCCCTCTATAATTTGTTCAATTTTATATGCCGCATTTGTTCTTACAGACAACAGCACTTCTCCATCCATTCAACATGTTTTAAACCTCAATCATCACATTAAACAACTCTATGAGCTATCTTATGCATAAGCATCGAAATTTGAATTTGATTCTTATTGTTTGGCCATTATGCAATAAATATAGTCCTACAGTGTTTAGATTTGTAACGGAGCTTCTGCATCTCTTTTACAATAACATACCATGTGCATATTTGATATCATGACCTTTCTAGATTGCTATTTGACATTGTTCTAATTATTTGTGGTGTAGGTTGCTGCTGGAGGAACTCACTCAGTGGTACTTACACGTGAAGGGCACGTTTGGACATGGGGTCAGCCGTGGCCTCCTGGTGACATGTAATTTTTCTCTTTTTTGAACAAAAGAAATAAGTTATTACTGAGTTGAAGATAACAACTTACAAGGAGACAGTAGGATAAAAACCTTCTAAACAAAAGAACAAAACAGAAAGCAACCAAGTAAATAAAAGGAAATCAACATAGGGTTCATTTTCCACGTTTTCGAGAAAAAATGTTTTTTTAATAAATAAACATGCTTACAAAATTAAGATGATCAGGTATGTTTTATAAAAAGCCAACATAAAAGCAGTTTTACCACTTTCATCAAAGACTAATAGTAGCTTCTATCTGTAGAAAAGCCTCCCAATCCCTACACATATTTGTTACCGAAACTCTGTCCAAAAGGCCATGCACTTCAGCCAAAATTATGCCAAATGGTCAATCATAAGTTACTTGCCAAAGAAGCCTTCTCAAAAGTACTGAGAATTCCGTGCCAACTAAATGCACCAAATTTGTTGTATATATTGCACATTGCCACACAACTTTGTTTCTTTACTTTTACCAACAATTACTTTAGCCACTTGAGTACTTTTTTATGTTTTTGCTCTTGTCATAACTATATCCCTATTATCTATGAATTTATTTTACATATTTGGATGGTTATCTGCTCTTGACTAAACAGCTTCTGCTTTATGCTAATTCATATAGATTTGCTTCATATCTTGCAGTAAACAGATTTCAGTCCCGGTTCGGGTGCAAGGTCTTGATAATGTAAAGCTTATAGCAGTAGGTGCATTTCATAATTTGGCTCTTCAAGAGGATGGAACTCTGTGGGCTTGGGGTAATAATGAATATGGACAACTTGGAACTGGAGATACGCAACCAAGATCACAACCTGTTCCTGTGCAAGGACTCTCTGGACTTACTGTGGTTTGTATCTCATTTTCCAAAGTCATGTTTATTTGTAGATCATTTTGTCAGTATGCATATTAATATACTTTGCTGCGTACTATAACCACCAATGCCTTTTCCCACTAAGGTCCTGTTCAGATAAACAACTTAAATAAATGCTTATAGCATAAGCTCTTATCGTGCAAGTGCTTATGCATAAATTATTTCTATAACAGAAGATAAAATAAAGTCAAACTGTTTTCATATAAGATAAAATAAGTTGTTTTCATAAAATATCTTGGTAAGCTTGTGGAAATTAGCTGAAAACAACTTATAGCCATGTCAAAAGCTATTTCCATAAGCTCTCCCAAACAGTCTCAGAAATACATATGTCAGTAGATCAGCTCAAATAAGGCAATGCAAACATTCCCTTTGTGGGGTTAACTACATGGATCACACCATGTAGTACTGTTTTATCACGAATCATGTCTTGTGGCATTACTTTTAAATCCAATCCTTTGTATTGGTCTGCTGTGTATAAACCTTTAGTTTTGATTTCTGAACTTATCTTGTGATTTGATTTTGTGAATTACATCAAATTAAAGTGTGATGTTATGTTTGTGTATTCAGGTATGTTATGGTTTGGTTAGGGTTAAAATGTTGTAAATTACTCTGCACATAGTATTAAATTGTGTTTAAATACTATTGTAGATGTTTTAAACATTATTTCTACATTAAGTAACTATTATTCTTTATGAGTCGAGTCTGAAAATTTCACGAGCTTACATAGGCTCTTAAGTAATAACATCGGTGAGATGGCTAGTGCTACAGTCTGATAATGTTTTATCCCCGGTGTAAAACATATGTGCAATAGTCCACACGATGCATGTACTATAAATAAGTCTATGTTAAATAAACATTTTTGGCCGAAGAAGTTGAAGATCTGAGGTTTAGATAAAGGGAGGGGAGAAATAATAAGAATTTTGAATACTATTGCTAATAACTTGATACAAAAGACGAAGCACTAATCTCTATTTATAGGATACATATACTTAATGCTAAATAAATAGGGATATTAGGAAAAAAATCATAATACTGACGAGTAATATGTAAACTAATCTTACAAGACAAACTAAGGTGCTGTATATAATATAAGCAGAATTACGTCTGTGGTCCTTTAAGTTTGACCATTTTCCCGGATCGGTCCTTAACTTTTTATTTTCTTGAATTGGTCCTTTATGTTACATTATGTTTGCACTGTTAGCCTTTTAACAAGTTTCATTAAAAAAAAAGAAGCATGTGTGACATTTTAATATTGAGAAAACTGAATTAGACATGTCAGATTCGTCCATTTCCTTTCCCTCTTCACTTCTTCTGTAAATCTAAGTTCCTGAATCTAAAACCCTTACAACTAGAGTACCTAACTTTTTGCAGCAATGTCTTAGTTCATGAGCAGGGTAATGAATTAGCACCAGAATATTGTTCATCTCTTGTTGAAGAACATAAGTTGTGGTTCACAGTCACAAAATGTAACATAAAGGACAACGATGCAACATGACCATAACTTAAAAGCCAACAATGCAAATGAAATGTAATATAAAGTACCAATTCAGGAAATATAAAACTTAAAGGACCAACCCTAAAAAAGGGTTACACTTAAAGGACTGCTGGAGTAATTTTGCCTATAATATAAAGACATGGCTAAACACAATTTCATGCATAGGCAGTGCCACATGGCTAAAATAGCTAGATCATCCTATCAGATCAATGTATGATTCAACATTTCACAATGTTCACTACTCAAACCTTCATGCCTTGTTAATATTATAAAAAGGATTGCTGATATGGTGATATGGGTATTTGAAGGCAATCCCCCATAATCTAAATTGAATCCTTGTCAAACTTGGGATGTTACTTTTTTTTTTTTTTTTTTGAAGAAACTCAGGATGTTAGTTAAATTATGCAGTAAAATAGATTATACATTACTGAAAAAGTTATACACTGTTTCCTTTTCTAATGCCCAATTTTCCTTGTAGGCGTCAGTGTTGTCAATTGTGATCGTAGAAAATAACGGCTTTGTTAAAATTTCAGAACGCTGCAGTGCAATAGTGTTGTTATAGTTGATATTTGAGAACACTTTGTACTAAGTAATGTATGACAGAGAAATATTGATTTGTTCAATACTGTCCACTATGCTATAGTTCCATAATAGCCGCTATTTGACAACACTGAGTTGCTGGATGTTGTTTGTATAATATGATGAAACTATAGGATTTTAGAGAGGAAAGTCATATTTAGAATAATGGAATTTTATTAATATTGGCGTTACAGAAGACACGACACTGGATGCTTGTTTTTTTGTTGTTGTTCACTCATATCTAAAATAGCTTATCTAATTTATTTTCTTAATTTGTTTGAAACTATAGGTAGATATTGCAGCCGGTGGATGGCACTCTACTGCATTGACTGATGGAGAGGTGCTCTTTTTTTTCTTTCTTTCTAGAATCAATTATTTTTAAATTTTACTTTCAAGAAATCCATGTAGAATATTTGTAGCGTGTGTTTGACTATTTTTACTATAAATTCAAAGTTATACTTTCCTGTTTATTCTGCTGAAACTGGTATCTTGCGATATTCATGGTATCAAAAAACTGAAGCGCCAAAGTTTTTAGTGGATTTTTTCATGGTTAAAGATACAAATCACACGAGTTGTATCTCAATCGATATTAAATTGGACTCAAACGATATGAATCTCTAGTGTGTATCTATTTTTCACATGAATCCCGATCCAAACTAACAAACCACTACCTAAACCTAGTGTTATCAACCACCTTTTCTTGTTACTTTTGTATAACCAACAACCTTTCTTTTGTCATTTGATTTATAAATTGAATCTTAAACCATTTTGAGGTTTAAATACAATATATCAGCTTATAGTTTTGTAACGTCACTTGTTTTCATTTAAAAATGACATTTTTCATTGGTAACATGTCTTACGATTTATAACTAGATTCAATTCGTGATTTGAAAAATAGGTCTTCCGATTCACTATGTGATAACCATATATTTTTTTCCACAGTGGTGTTTTTCTAATGAGAGTAGACTATAATGCTATCTTTGCTGATGTTTTTGTTTCAGGTATATGGCTGGGGAAGGGGAGAACATGGTAGGCTTGGATTTGGTGATAGTGATAAGAGCAGTAAAATGTTACCTCAGAGGGTTCAACTTTTAGCCGGCGAAGATATTGTTCAGGTAATATCTCTGTAACTATACACTCTGATCGATTTTTAGTATGTAGCATAGGTATCTACTAAATGATTTCGACTTCACAAAGAGCGCTTTCTAATTATGTACTTTTTTCTTATCTTATCATCTCTAATTAGCTTCCATTGAATTACATAATGCCATAAGGTGTTAGCTTAGTGATAAGAGTTTAACGTTATAACCTCAAGAGACAAAGTTCTTTCAGGGTCGGTTGTAAAATAGTCATTAGTGTTTTTTATTAATAATAGTTACAACTAGTTTATGCTGAAATATCTATTTATTGGTTTGTGGTCAGGTGTCCTGTGGAGGTACTCATTCTGTTGCATTAACCCGAGATGGGCGCATATTTTCTGTAAGTAGTTTGCTTATCATCTCAATTTTCTTTGCGATGTTTTGTTTAATCTGAAATAAAAGTCACACCAAAATTTGATATCCCTTCTATATATTGATATTATAGATTAGTAGCAGTTTTCATTCTGTGAGTTTTTCGGCCAATTTATATTTTAGCCCTTCTGAGATGCATTTATTATTTTGAAATATTTATTCTAATGTTGATGGAATTATTTGCAGTTTGGTAGAGGTGATCATGGGCGTCTGGGATATGGGAGGAAAGTCACTACTGGTCAACCAATGGAGGTACCTATAGACATCCCTCCTCCACAGAATCTCAGTGATGGTGACGGTGAAGCTGAGGGAAATTGGATAGCCAAACTCGTCGCTTGTGGTGGCCGCCATACTTTGGCAATAGTAGAATGGAAAGATGATGAATCTAAAGATGAATCTATTCATGATTAAAATGGAAACTAGTTAGTAGCTTAGGCTAATGACTGATTTGGAAATCAGTCCATGTGTGATATGAGGTGTGTTTTGGTAAACAACTTAAATAAGCGTTTATTGAACAGACATTTATTGCGCAAGAGCTCATGTGTAAGTTGTTTCTAGGATTGAAGAGCTTTTGAAGCTAAATTTCACACAAGCTCTGATAAGCTACTTCTATGAGCTAGTATAAGGAGTTTATGTAAACACGATTTATATGCTATAAGCTTGAATAAACTCAAAATAAGTTCTTCCAAACACAACAAATGATATATCATTCATCAATTTAGTATTCAGTGTTTGGTGTTGTTTTGCATAATTGTTTAAAGTATAAGAGAAATTATATGTTTGGCACATAATATGGAATCATATAATCTGTTTATTAGTACTGATTCACATACTTTGGTGCAAAATCTTTAGCTCATAATTTGACAACTGTTGTTCTTTCACTCTATAATCCTGCAAGATTATAGAGTTATTCTACTTGTATCATTACTTGCTTCGGTTTTCTAGTTCTTAGCGTGAGAGTGTGTGTTGAGAGTCTCGTATCAACTTCGGATATGACCTACGCGGTACTTATAAGGCTGTTGGGAGTCTTGTATGCCATTTCGTACCTAATACGAGACTTTGAATATTTCCTAAAACACCCTTTCTTAGGCTATTGAATCTAGTGCATGGATAATACGAGTGACCCGAAAACATATGTATGACAAACTCTAATACTATCTAATATGAGTGATCTGAAAACATATATAAGACCGACTCTGATGCTATCTTAAAATTTGGGTTGAAGGTCAAACTTGTCGCCAAAATATGGACTTGTAATGTGAAGGTTATTAAGTTTTATAAACACTATTTAAGTCATATCTCTAAATGGCGTGAAACAAATTACGACAATGTGCTTAATTTTATGTTACGTTCCATTCAATTGACAACTTCTATCTAGTTCTGAACTAGCATTTGTGCTCCACTAGAACCTATTGTTGGTCATGGAAGAAATTTAATATTATTACAAAATGAAAAAGTGAAGATATAGAGATAGAAAGGAAGTTGTGTTTTTGAGAGGTGTATGTAAGGTTGGAATAATTTGTTTGAATGTGGAGAGAAATAGGTGGATATAAATTTGCTGGATAGAAAGTAAACAGAGAGAAAATTAAACAACCTCATACATGTTTGAATAGAAGAAGAAAAATTGTTTGTTTAGTGAATGGAAAAATGAAAAGAAAGAAATGCATTGATGTAACATGTTTTTAAATTTTTGTAAGTGGTAGGTAAATAAATAAATGGATATAAGTTATATCTTGCCCTCTTTCCTTCTCATTTCACATTCAAAGGAGAGAAAATAGTATAATCTTTTATTTTCTTTTCAACTTTCTTTCCACACAAAGGAAGAGTGCATGATCTATGTGGCTTCAACACTCTCTCTAGTAACATTTAAACAACTAATTATAAATATTCATCATTGTTCTAAAAGTAAATAAATAAGAAGCACATGCTCTCTGTGGTGGTCCACCCAATGTCCCATGTTACCATTTTGCATTAAATTGAATGTAGGCTTATGTTTTTTTTGTCCCTTATAAATTTTGGGACTTCTAAGTTTAGTCCTTACTTAATTTTAATAGATTTTTTTAGTCCTTATAAAAATAATTTTCATGTAGTTTTAGTCCCTACTAAAACTCTTAAATTTTTGAACAAATTTTTTGAGACAAGTTTAGAACATTACAAAAAGTTCGTTTACTAAAATTTAGAATTTTTTAACGTGAAATGAATTAAATATGAAATTTTTTAAAAGACAAAAATTCAAGATAAAAGTAATAAAAACTGGACGTAGAAATAAAATTTTGAGATAATTTTTTGCCGACTAAATTTTAGTAATGTTCTTAACACTTCCGCAAAAATTGTTCAAAATCTTAAAAGTTTAAGCATAATTAAACAAATTTAGATTTAGTAGAGACTACAAGGACTAAAAACACTATTAAAATTAAGTAAAGACTAAACTTAAATGATCCCAATTTTATAGGGACCAAAAACATATTTAATTTTTTTTAATACTCTCTAACACATGTTTTCTTATTCGATAAAACTCATAAATTTTATACTTTAAAAATTGATCCATATAAAATAGTAAGACCACATAAATTTTATTCAATAAAAAGCAGTAAATGTTAAAAAAAATGTTCAAAATATAATGATTGTTAGTTTAGGTATGAATTACTACATTTACTTCCATTAATTGGTTGGTTGGTTGGTTACACAACCTTCCGTACATCTATTTAATTCAGACCTTCCGTACTTCTATTTAAATTTACATCTTCCTACCTTATATATTAGCCCAACCGTATCAGCTA
>Ga0315913_1005264_pt1 | contig 15715 bp, 8 predicted proteins | sample MpolsnodulesMG_FD_207736 | JGI IMG/M metagenome (GOLD analysis project Ga0315913, IMG submission 207736) | Medicago polymorpha root nodule microbial communities from Los Angeles, California, United States - small nodules | ecosystem: Host-associated > Plants > Roots > Nodule | place: USA... | reverse complement strand
AAATCTAGGAAACACTCGATCCTCCATGCTATACATCAAAATCGCAGGCTGACTAACCAATGCTGACTTTGGCAGCATAACTGTATGTAAGAAGAACTCAATTCCAACCTTTAATTTCTTCTCTGATGACCTAAGCAAAGCTGGAACCTTTTTGAACATTTGCAAGCTCTCATCTTTAGAAAACCCAAAACGCTGAATAAAATCAAGCTTTTTTGTAAATGTGTTATGGCTCAAACAATATAATGTATTAAGTGCATGAACCAACATTCTTGAATTTTGAGGGAAACCCAAGTCTTCAGCTTGGGAAACATAGTTTCTAATACGAGTTTTTGGTTCAATTAAAAGTCTTGAGTAACCTTTGAGTATAATCAAAACCTGACTCCCAACAATGCCACAACTCTCTAAGAAAGCAATGTTGGCAACAAATAAGCGGTACTGCGGGATTAACCAGCCACATTTGTACAAAACAGGAATAAGATCTTTCTCATTCGGTACAAATTTCTTAATAACTTCCACAGAGGGGACCAATGTTTTGTTCAAACTAGCAATCAAAATGTTTGGATTCTTAGAAAGAAAAAGACCTAATTGAGAACCCTGAAAACCCAATTGTTGAAAGAGTTCAACTTTAGGTTTAAGAGTTTTATCGACCTTTGAAAAGAGTATTTGAGTTCTCTGACGAAGGATGGAGTGTATCTGAGTTTGAGTAAATCCAATTTGTTTGAAAAAGTTGATTACAGATAAGGGCTTTTCAGGGGAAGTGATTCCTGAAACAAGTTTAGATACATAGATGGATTCAGATTTATGTAATTTGGAATTGGAATTAAGGAGGTTAAACAGGAAAGTGGTTTCTTCGTTCGAAGATTGGTTAATTGGGGTTGATAAAGAAGAAGATGAACACAGAAAAGAACGAAGTGGATTGGAACTGAAAGGAAGAGAGCCTAACGACTTGAAGGATAGCATGGTGTAACAAGATTAGTTGTTCAATTTAACAAACACTTTGTGTGCATGAATAATAACATATGAAAAGAAAGGGTTTTATTTTAGGTTTGAACTTTGAAGGCATGAAAAAGAAGATCTAGAAATTAGAATAGAACACACATAGATTCTGGGTTTCGAATCAAAACCGGAAGGAGAAGCAGTGATGAGGAGAAATTCCGGAATACCATGCTTGGTGCTAGTCTCGTTGTACCTGAGGCTGCGGGTGTGCAAAGGATTTGAAAAAATTGTTTGCTTAAATGTGTCTTTCGTCCTTGAATTTACTAATCATTTTAAAAATGGTACTGATTAGTAACTTCATGGATAAAAATTCAAAATGGTTTATATTTGCAGGACGAAAGACCTATTTAAGCCAACCACCTCGCCCAATTATCACTTGTCACATGGGCACCATGTCGCTAATGACAGCCCACCTCAGCAAAAAAACCTAATTAGGACCACAAGTCAAATGATTAAATTTTGCAGTGACAGATTAGAAGGATTAATAACTTTAGGAACGAAAACTCAAATAACCTATATTTACAAGGACGAAAGATCTATTTAAACCAAATAGTGTTTTTTTTTTGAAGGATTTGAAAAAATTGTTGGGTGTTTGGCGCTTGGTGTTCACGCCCATCTTAGCTTATTATTAAATAAAAAACCCTTAAAAAATTTAAATTAAATCGTTCGGCTTAACAAATTCAAATATTTTTGGCAATTGAGCTAAAGTTATGTAGATTTTTTTTCAAGCTACCAAAGACAATACAATAGAAAATTTAATCGAGCGCAAATTGAGTCTAATAGGAAAAAGAACAGTGTATCAAGTACAAAATAAAAAATCGATCAGAAATCGTCGCCATTACAAAGTAGCATAACCAATGTTTTAGCCACCCAGAATGAAAATCAAAATAATGCTTGATGTGTTTCCGAACGTATGTCTTCAACCACCACCAAGAATGAAACTTAATGTGTTCTAATAACTGATCTAGTGTGACTTGCATAAACCTGAAAATTATTGAATTGCACTCTTTTCAAATAGCTCAAATGCAAGCCAACCAAATTACTTGAAAAGATAATCGAATATCCTTTCTAAAGGCATGCGAGCCACCAAACTGAAGAGCAGAAGAATTGATATCAGCTAGAAGAACAGTAAAAAAACTCAACCAACAAAAAACTAGGTTCCAAGTATGTATAAAGAAATCACACTCCATGAAAAGATTATTTATCGATTCTTCCTTCTAGCTGCAGTCTCCCACACATAACCACGAATCAGTAAGTGTAACTCCTCGACGAAGTAAATTGTCCTTAGTTGAGATACTCTTGAGAATTATTTCCCACACAAAAAGACACTTCGAGAGGGGGCAACTTTATTTTAAATTAAGTTTGAATGTGTATCAGTCAGTATTAAGATATACTGACGATCAGTAGGCATAAGAGTATCCTAAACCCTCTTATTGAACAACCATCCATAAGGTCATATTTTCTGATCCATTTGTCTGTAACATTATCTTGCAAAACTGACGTCAAAATCCCATACCTCCATACTCCTTTTTCGTGGTTAGTTTATCTTGCAAAACATAAGCTTTCGCCCCAACCATTCATATCCTTCGTACAACTCTTCAATTCCCTCAACACCCCCATTCAAACTCTTCTCCCACCCTCCAATAACAACATTGTCGAGATCCTCCTCCATCAACCAACAATCTCAAATCAAAATTCTCTTAACCCCCATCGTTTGTCTGCTACACAGATTTTAATGAAATCACTTTTTATTACGAATTTAATGATATCCACTTGTTAACAAATGGTCGTTGAATTATATCACTTACAACTAAATATTGGAGAGTGGAAATATTGGTTGATTTTTTGACAAAAAGTTTTCTAAATTACTAATTTAATTAAAAATAAATGCAAGTTATATTTTTGTTAATTAACTTAAGTGAAATTATCAAATTGACTAAACTAAAAGTCAAGCTATTGAAACCAATTGATTAAACTCAAGTAGTTAATGAGTTTCATCGAGGACAAATCGTTTAGTATAATCCAAATTCAATTTTTGAGTGAAACAATTCTTGATCAGACTTTACTTATCATTCGGTTGAACTCTAGATTATTTGGATCACTTTTCCCTAGTAATTGGGAGGTTAACACCAAAAAAGTCAAGCTATTAAATTAATTATGGTGAAAATAATATGAAATCATTTTATTTTACTCAAGGGCTTTCTTATCCTTTCAAAAAATAATTATATTTCTTTCTTTGCCTTTTCTTTTCAAACAAGCCAAGAGAAAAATTGTTTCTCTTCTATGCCCTAGATACAAAACAATCAAAGTTGTTCTCGTCTTTATATATTCTCACTCTTTCGCGCTTCTCACTTCACACAATCAAAGTCTTAAGGAAGGATATCAAGGCTTTCAACAAATCTCAAATACAAAATCAATATCTCTCCATTTTGTAGCATCTTCATTTTTTTTTCAATTACTAAAGTTTTTAGAATACAAATATATAATGTGATATTTGACGGGTCCAATTATTTTTTATACACTTAAAAAAAATTAAAATTATAGTAATGGAGAAGAAAAATGAAGAGATAATTATGTTTTGTTTCAAAATTATAGTAATGAAAAGCGAAAATGGAGACACGGTATGCTTTGTTTCAATCTTACTTGAAGTCCACTTTGGCTCACATATTATGTTTGTTAGGTCATTTTTACCCTTAAAAAAGCATGAATCTATTTTCTTGTACCAATTTAATGCACTCAGTATTGTGGTACACCGCCATCTCTAAATAGATGACCAATTGATATATCTATTTTTACAGACATCTTTTAAATTTTCAAGAGCACTAATTATAATATTTTTGCAAACAAACAATTAACGCTATTGAAAATTTGAAATGAATTTTATAGGACATCTTTAATTCGGGTAGCACTTGGGTGACATAGAGTTGGGTGACATTGGTGACATTAGTCAATCACAATGTCACAATACTTGTGAAAGAGAGAAAAACAAAAGCATTGTGACATTGTGATTGGCCAATGTCACCCAACTCTATGTCACCCAAGTGCTATCCCTTCAATTCGGTTATGTTGTTTTTCATGAATGAATGTTCTTATTTATTTGTGTTTTAAAATGCATTGAGAGACCATACGCAAAACTGAGAGTCTACGACCGAACTAAGATTTAGACAACACATTACAAAGTCAATATAAGTAGTAAGATCTCACTGATAAAAATAAAAACAGAAGATGGTCAACATATACAACGCAACTCCTAAGTGTTAACAATAGAGAATACTATGAAGCTTTGGCAAGAACCATCTAAGACACATTAAAATATGCACCTAAAATCTATGACAGATAACTAAAAAATCAATAGAGAACAAATAATAACCAGAATCCATCAGAACAGGAGAGTATAGAGCAAATAGCAATCTTCTTTTCTTCCTACCTTCGTTGAGGATCCACTGTTGTGCAACAAACCAACTGTATCCAAAATGGTCTGCTCTTCAATTTCTTTTTTTCCCTCTTGATATTTGCAGGATATCTTGCTGGAGAGTTCCATTCATTTGCAGCCTTTTCTTTCACCACTTGAGCCGCTGAAGGGGACTCAGGACCAAGAATTGAGTTAACAGTTGTCAATCCAGAACCATTATTTTCTTCTATTTTTGGTGATTTCGGCTTGTTGCTAGGAGTAGCCTCACCTAAAAGACTCTTGAGAGGTGTGTGCTCTTTACTTCTGCTCCGGTTTGTTATCTTGGCGATTTTTTCTTCATTCTTCTTCTTCGCTTCAGACTCATTGATAACCTGATTTAAAGTTGGGAACCAACCGGCTGGTGAGGTGGAATTTGACTGTTGTGGGTTCGCGGTTTCAGAAGTGGCGCCTTTAGGACTAGCCACATGGCTAGGCTCAACCAATGTCGTGAAAGATGGCAGCTCAAAAGTTTCTGATTTTCCAGACAGCTGTCGCTCAGCAGGTGCAGCTTGTCGGACATTCAAGTCTGATTTGCCTGCTTCTGTCGTTGCCAGCGAACCGGTTGATGGTAAAGTTTCCACATCAGTAACAGCTGGTGCATCGGATATCATCGAGATAACTGTTTAAAGGATCGTGTGAAAAAAGTTATTAAATTCTTTTTGCTTAAGTGCTTTGTGTAAATAATGAAAGGCAGCAATGATGGTGTACATACCTGAACCAGAACCCCAGTTGCCTTCCAAACTGTCACGCCGGCTACCAGAGTCGACTGAAACATCAGTTCCGGGTGGAGTTAATTTAGTCAAGTTATTATTGCTTTGATCATCAACCGGCAGTGGCACGGCAGTAACTCCAGACACTTCTCTGCCACCTGAATTATCTTCAACAGCAGAATCATGTCGAGCAGAAGCCCCAGAATTTATAGAAGAATGTGATGTATACTTGCTGGTAAGGTCTTCTGTAGCCTTCACTAATAGTTGTGCATCCCGTGCTTCATGTGAGTCAGCAGAAGTATCAATTCCAGATGAACCAAGTTTAACCAAGTTATTACGGCTTTGATCTTGAACAGGCTCTCCAATTGAATCATCTTCAACGGCAGAATCCGGTTCAGCAGAAAGCTCAGCATTTGTTGAAGAATGTGATGTATGCTTGCGAGAAAAGTCTTCAGCAACCTTCACTGATAGTTGTTCATCCTGTTCTTCATGCGAGTCAGCAACAATACCAGTTGGTTTCTTATTCTCTTCATATAACTTGATATTGCTGTTGATTTCATCTTCAATTTTACCATTTTCACCAGCATCATCACTCTTATTCCTAAATACCTCACTTGATTGCTCAACTTCTGATTGCAAGTGGTCACTACTAGGTTGAAAATCTTTCACTATAACTTCAGTGTCACTTTCCACATTTGCTCCTACAACCTTTCCAACTACAGATGCATCGTTTATTTCAGCTGTGTCATTATTGATGATGCTAAATGTTTCATCGGTCGCAGACTGAAAGGATGCCTCCCTCTGAAATTCATTTGCTGAGACCATTAAACTACTTTCAGGTTGAGAATTTTCATGAATTTCATCACGTCCATGCTCTTCAGGAAAATCATTCTCATTCATCTCAGTTTTCGTAGACACTTTGATTTCATGCGATATTTGATAAGTTTCAGTTGTGAGCTCAACCAAAGAAACTTCAGAGCAATCTTCAGCATGTATATTTTCAGTCTTCGTGTCATTATCCATAACATGCATCTCTGAAGAGAGTACACCACTTCTTTCACTAAACTGGCTTGTGTTGAAATGAAAATTATTTTCCTCGGTAACATGTTCCTCATGTTTCAATGACACGCTCTGAGGATAAGCTGCATCAAGTTTATCATCATGCACGGGAAGTAGATCAATATTAACATTCACGTCTTCCTTTTCCGGCAAAACCTCGACTTCATTACAAGTAGTAGAATGTATTGCATGTGCAGATTCTACCTGAGCCTCGTTTGTGATTATTGACGAGTTTGCTTCTGGAGGAAATTCATACTGGGGCAGCAAAGGAAGGGACCCGTGTCCCTTCTTTTCCTTCGGATTAACAGCTCCATCACCCAAGTCATGATCCAGGGAAATTGCTTTGTTAACTACTATTTTAGAAGTTCCTTCATATGTTTCACCTACGATGTTATCAGTTGACTCCGTGATTTCAACCCTGTCTTTTTCTGATTTTACCTCATTGCTTCCTTTCAAATTAAGCTCCTTTTCATCACATGCCGAACTACAATCTGTCACATTTTCACCAGCATAAATATTTTTTTCTGGCAATGCATTGGGCACGGCTTCAGCTATGCTGAGACTTGAGTCATTTGACAAACCAAAAAAACCATCACCATGCACAATACTTGATTCTTCATTCTTTGAATCTGCAATTGAGCTTGTTAATGGATCCACAGTAGAGCCTGATAATTGACCTTGCGTCCCACCTATATTTCCCACTTCAAAACTTTCACTTTGCAGAATTTTTGGATTATAAATTTGGCAGTCATTGCTTGAGCTGGCAATAAGTGGACTCACATCTGCAGCTGTGAAACAAATAATCAGACATTATAGAATTACAGATAAGAAACAAATTTTGGATTCAGAGAGATAAGACATTAAAAATGCATATTGAATGTTTGTGGGTTTCATTTCCGTAAAATGAACGTGTAATCATGTGTGCAGAATTCTGAAATACTCGTAAATTGGAATATAAATTGGATTTGAATCACTTAAAGTGAGAGATGCACTTCAGAGGGTGAAGTGTCAAAAGTTGAAATTGTACAAAAATCAGGGTTATCGAATTGCAGTTATAGCAGCACCATGATTGACGCCTATCGGTATCGGATTTTGAGGTTTCCAATATGATGAATGGCGGTCAGAATCCCACCATACTCCGCTTTAATAGCGTATTAAGGCAGCCGAAATTTCGGAATTTTGGGTCTCTGCCACAGACCGCCATCCGCCGTAGATATCACTGACAAAAATACATGCACTTGCAGGCGCGCAACTATGGTATTGTTACATATACTCCGTTGATTTTCAAATCAAGTTAGAACTGCGCACTTTATACCCTAAGGTGCATTTTCCACTTGAGAAAAGCCAAATCAATATAAAATTATAAATTAGTATTTTCAAAATATCTTTCTCAAACAACCAGCCATTAGTTCTAACTATTTCTTGGTGCAGAAAATATATAAATCATTTTTCTTGAAAAGTGGGAAGTGGGAGGCTGTTGCAAAACTAGCCACCAACCATATTTTAACAGGCAATGTACCAAACTTCTCCCTTAAAGTCATTAAATTTTAAACAAGATGACAAACAAATTCAAAAGCTTTAGAGGCTTAAATAACACTCATAAAAAGGGAAAAACACATTTCCTAAATTTATAATTAATCCAGCAACAAATTCTCCACTGTGCCACAAGTCCATACTTCTGAGTCATGACTAAGTAATGCTATGTTTGGATCCGTGTTGTCTTAGTAGATCTAACGTCCTATTGACTAAGTTGATCATAATTTATCATGAAGCTACAAATTAAAGCTTCTGAGAGGCACACAGTGTCACCACAATTTTGTCAAAATCCAAAATATTGGCTAAATAAAGTTAAGACATGTCAATTTTAATAAATAAAAAGGACTCAGAAGACATTAAAAGAGTACCTGAGTTCAAAATATGTTCTTGTTGCAAATTCTGTTTAACTCCTTGACTTGGTCCACTATCAGGAAAATCATCAACAGCATCTGAATACACCTCACTTTCTGATCTACTAAATTTCCTTTCAATTCCATCATTGTTTGAACCTAACTCAACCAGACCTAAAAAATATCAACACATTATTTAGCAAACCATCTATTTTGGAATGTTAAATTAAACAAAGCATATCTTAATTGTAATTTCCTATTATATCCCAACAACAATGTTAAATTAAAAATGCATATTATAATTGTAAACTTACCTGGTGTTTTGTAATCATCATCAGAACCATTGAAATTGGTTTGTTCTTCTTTGTAACCTTCAATGGTTCCACAGATCTTCTTGTGAGCACGTCTATGTTTAGCACTAGGATGTGGATTTGGAAAAGGCCATCCACATTTGTGACACACATAAACTCCATGATTCTCGTTCCCTTAAAAAAAAAAAAAAAAAAAAACGTTAAACCTTTAACATGAAAAGAACAAAAACACTATTTTCAAAACGAAACAACCGAGAAAACCCAGAAAGATAAGGACTTTCCGTAAAAGCATGAAAACCAAGAAACAGGAATAAATAAAAAAAATATGAAAAAGAAAAGAAAAAAGGTTTAAGGAGAAAAGGGGAAAGAAAAAGGAAGTACCTGGAGTGTAAGTTTTGGTTTGATCTTGGTGATGCATTAGGAAGAGTGAGAGTAAAAGTCAACGAAAGAAAAGATAAAGTCAACGAAAGATAAGAAGAAGAAGAAGAAGATAATGATGAAATGGAAGTGAAAAAAAGAAGAAGAATAGGAATATTAATAAAAACGGAGAAATGAAATGTTGGTTGTTAGAGAAAGAAGGAGTAAGTTGAGAGTTGAGAGTGGTGTAGTGGGGAGTGAGTGAGTGAGTGAGTAAACCCTGATTTGGAACAACGCCGCAGAAATACGTAGGGCCCAAGCTCCATGTGAGTACGGCTAACGGGTAGTATAGTATTAATTCATTTTAAATTCATTTTTAGTCAAACTAATTATTATTATTCTATCATAAGAAATGACTTTATTTATTTTGAAATAAGAACTTAAAAGAAAATCATTAATTTCATATTCTCTTTATAATTTTCTTTTATGTTGTCATGAATTTTTTTCCTATATCATTTCGTTTGTGTTATCAACCTATATTTTATGTTTTCCTATAACATCGATTTATCATTTTCGATTCTCTAAAATAAAATTGTAAAGTAGCATACAAGGTACAATAGTTCAAAAGCTTGAATCTCTAAAGTAGGATTCTTACTCCAACATCGCAATAAAATTAATGAGATAGAAGGTTAACTATCATTTTTAAAGTTTTCATTTTAGTATGACAAAAATTATATGTAAATATAAATTAATATTTAAGAGGTGCATTAGAGTTTGGTTGTGATCTAAAATTTAAAATAATATTGAAATAACTAAATATATGAAAATAACATGACAATTAATTATTCAACCAATTTGGAGTTTTCACCTAATTTTTTATCGTAGATGTACTTGAAGAAAATAGACGGTTACATGTACACAAAAATAATTCGGGTATGAAACCGTTGATGGAACACGTACGCTTCTCCCTTTGGCCTTTTCATTTCAATCCCCGTGTGTGTGTTGTTTTCACTTTTCAGTTCCGTCCCGTGTGTGTTTGTTCCGCATCCAAAGTTTATTATTGAAAGGGTATTTGAGTCTTTTCGTCGTTCTTGTGGGGTTGTCCACATGAGCTGCACGTGACAATCTCCACCGCTGCTGATCCTACTGTGATAAAGTGTGTCCCCCTATTAAACTGCAAACCATTTTTTTTATTTTTTTTCATAATGCTGCACAAAAATGCAGACCATATCTATCAATTGATATTGTGTTGTTGTATTAACTGAAGAAAACAAACAAATGTACAATGCCTATCACTGTATTTATCAACAACAACGTAACAAAAAACAGAGAGAGAAAAAGAAAAAAAGATGGCTATTTACATTTTTAATACTATATGTGTACACTTTATTATTGAATTACTGGTTAATTTTTCTCATGTTTTAAGTAGTTGTCAAGAGAAAAGAGGACCAACCTCTACATCAACTGATATATATGATTAGTGATATACATGCATAATAAATGTTGAATATATATGTGTTACTACTTACTATCCCTTTTAAGATGAGAGATGATCGGAGCAGCTAAATCCCACCCACCAACCATAATGAAAACCTCATTCACCTTTCACTATCTTAGCTTCTTATTTTGGTTTTTATACATTTCTATGGGACAAAGTTAATGGTTGATGGATGATTCTACATGATACGCATTAAGTATACGTACGTGAGTATCCCATGTGTATGCTTCAACAAAATGACAACGTGGGGAGAGACATATATATATACCGGCAGAAATAAATGCAACGGGATAAATTACCACTACATGCACCATATTTAAACATCACTTCGTGTTCGTGTGCTGTATTATTTCCCTAATTAACATGTTTTGTAGTACTGCTATATACTTCCACCGTCCTATTATGAGTATCATACCCGTAAAAAAAAAATTGATGGTCAAAAACACTTAAAAAAAACTGATTTACTAAAGAATTACACTTCCAAAACTTATTTTTGGAATTGGGAATGGGAAAGTGTATATTACTTCCACCGTTCTATTCAAGAATCACACTTCCAAAACGATTTTTTAACCATCTATCGAAGCTACTGCTACATTATAAAAATATTGTCAATTATTGAATTGTTCTTATACATTGATATAAAAATAATAATGATAATTGTTGAATTTGACTTCAAATTGTGATGATGTGAAATGCCAAAATCGTGACATAATTTTGGGTGGCGTGCTGCAATTTTGCTGGCAGAATGTATAGTTTCTGCTGAAGGCAAAATTGTGGCGCGATTTATGCAGGCGTGACGCGATTTCTGGATAAGGTTGTCGTGCCTTGGGTTGTACGCTTTAACCGTGGCGCGATTTTCACAGGCGCGGCGCGTTTTTGTCTGTCACTGTGTACTATTTAAGTGTTTCAGCTTATTTTTTAAAGGAGGGAAAGAAGAGAGCTTCAAGAGAGAAAAACTTGGGAAATCAAATGAGGTAACTTTAGGGTTGAGGGTCTTTGATTAGAGTTCTCTTGAGTTGGGAAACATTGTAAACATCTTGGGTGAGTGAAAATCATTGAATGTCTTGTTCATTTGTGAGATTAGGAAAATGGGTAGAAATTAGGTTTGTTCTTTGTGAGTTTGTTTAAGCTAATTTCTTGTAACTCATCTGTATCACTTTGCAAGAACTCTTTGACAGTGGATTGGAGAGATCAATCTCTACGCCAGAGTAGGTCAAGTTGGACCGAACTGGGTCAACAATCTTTGGTGTGTTTGTTTCTCTTCTCCCTTTATCTTTTGCTTGTGGGTTTGTGCTTTTTTCTTTGATTCCTAGATTAGATCTAGGTGTTGTTATTGTTGTTATTGCTTGTGTTTACTTTGATATTGGTTACTACTTTCCTTTGCTCCACACATCATAGTTTGTATCGGTGTGATTTTGAGTTTGAATTCACAACAATAATTGATTATTTTTTTGACAGGACGGTGATATTCAACAATTCGTTATTGAATAAATAACTAATAGACTATTCAATTTAAAATGTCAAATTTGCAAGTTTTTCAAATTACAAAATTAAAAAATAGGCCTTGATTTCGAAATTCACTAAATTATCATGTTTTGTTTATTTAGAATATTTTTAACTAGACATTTGAAATTAACTTTTAATGTTTTGCGAAGTGAAATTCTTGTATTTACGTAGTATTATTTGTTATGTACGTTGGCCCCTTCTTCAGCATACTATGTGATCTCGGAAGCATTTGACACTTTTTTTCTACGTTGGTCTTTGTTTTGTCCATTTCTGTTGTTGACCAAAGACCTGTGACTTGTCGTCGTCTGGTTTGAACCATATGCAGCAGTTCACAACTCATTTTCAACATTTTCTTCACCGTAAAGTTTCATTTTGCAATCAAATAACAAACCATATCTTAGATTATGTCACTATTGAAACTTTTATTAGATTATTTCCAGATTTTAGTTTCTTGAAACGCATTAATAATTTATTTAGTTATGCTGATCTGAATTATAAATAATACTAGTAATTAAATAATACTATTTCTCTTTGTTGAGACAATATTTTGGTCCGCCAAAAGTTATGTAAACATAGAGAGATTCCATCTTAGGAATAGACGGTGGGGTCATAATAATTTGGTGAACTAAGTGGTGCAATAGGAACCCCACCATGTGATTGTTTTGTTGGGTATCTTATTGATTGAATCATGCCTGACTGGTTGATCTAAGAAATTTTAGTTATGGTTGTTAGTGTTGGAACGTGACTTAGAAGATTAATAATGAAGTATTTAATTGCATAACAACAAACTTTGGTACTCTTTTCTTGGATGAGACAAATTTGGTCCTTTAATTGCATGAAAAGATAAATGATTGGGAGAATTTGTCTCGTTCATAGCATGATTAGCTGGTCTATATTGAAAAATCGCATGTGTTAGCATTGGTTGATGTCAATTACTATTTTGTTTTGATCGGATATCGTCGAGTAATATTTTGTGAAAATTGCTCTTTAAGTAGAATGGCTCACAAACACCTCAAACTTTTAAAATTACTTCACGGGAAGTTACAAACTGTTCGTTGTTGAATAAAACGTAGGAGTCGTCTGCTCATGAACGTGACTTACTAGCCATTCCAAAGTTAACATGCATATATCTCGCAAACCTCATTAACCATTTCAAAAGTTAAACTTTTTTTTCTTTCAAAAAGTGTGTCTCAAAGAATAAAAGAATGGCTCTTAAAGGGTGTCTAGTGTCTACACTCATTTGATGTCAAGAAACAAATACAGTTTCTTTTAACGTGTTTATATTTCTATTTTTTGATGAATTTTTTTGAACCTAATGTGACGAACAGAATGGGAGTTGGGAATTGTTCCTGGGAGCGGGTTGTAACTCTTGTTCTAGTCAGCCCTGTAAATTGTGTTTTATTCCTTTAATTGTGTTGCATTAACTGATGTTATTATATTATAATTTAGTTTTTTTTTCTTCATGTTTTGTTATTTATTTATAGTTATGGTTGAACATTCAGTTGGTAGTTATGTTGAGTCAAAACAAAATATTGTTGAGTCTTTCGATGAATTCAAACCATTTATTGTTGAAGCTTCCCTTGAATTGAAACTAAAAATTGTCTAAGCTTCCGTCGAAATGAAAACAAACATTGTTAAAGCTTCTGTTAATTCTAAAGATAAAATCGTTGGTTCAAGTGTTTCAAAACTTCATGATAATGATTAGATACGACGTGTTACCTTTTCATAGAAGATAAATAGAAAGTTAGATATGATATGATTAGTTGGGTTCGTCAAGAAGCAACAAAGACCGAATTCACGTTAATTATAAAGAGTTCTCAACTTGTTTCAAATTTTCAATTAACAATTGTCAGAGTTACAAGTGGATTTCCATTAATAAAACCGACATACATAAAACTACTAAAAATCACTACTACAATTTTGGCTTTTAATAGCGCAACTTTAATAGCGTTTTTACGTAAACGCTATTAAAAAGGCAACACACATGCCTTTTTTAGCGCTTTTGGTTGGATGCTAAGAAAAACTAGTGAAAAACATGGATTAGATAGCGCTTTTGAAAAAACGTTATTATTTAGCTTTGGAACGATAGCGCTTTTCATCAAACGCTATTATTGGAAATGTTTGAAATCTCAAAATATTTATTAAAAAAAAGGCGGATATGTATTTTCACTTTCGCGCACAATATTCAACCCATAACTCAACCACAAACCTCAGACTAGCTCGTAAAAACTGAACCCATAACTCATCTCCTCCATCACTCAAAAATCGTGAACTCTGCTCCGCCATAAACCTCATCAAATCCACTCACCCAGAAACCCCATTGAACACAAATCCTAAAGCCATAACACAAATCAAATCATAAACCCCAAATTGAACCAGATCGATAACCTAGCAAACCCATAACCCAGAACTCATTGAACACCATCAAACCAATAAACCCCATCGAACACTGCCGAAATCTGCAATTCGTCGCCGCCGTGGAATTTCAGCACCTGCTCTCATCTTGTCAAAGTAACTATTCTCTTTATCTTTCACGATTTCAGTAATTTTCTTTGTATTGTTGTTCTATTGACCCATCAGTTATTTGTTTATTTTTGGATTTGGAGATGTATTTATGTTTGTCTATGAGCCTATTTCATATTTTTATTGATTTTCTTTTTAAAATTTCATGTGGGTATAATTTAAATTATAAGTCCCTGTTTATTTTTATAGATTTGGGAGTGTAAAAAGGAGTTTTTCTTCAGCTTGTTAGTGTTAATAACACTGATTCAGGTTAGTTTATTTCATTCCTATGTTATATGTTTTCTTTATGCTTAATGTTCTCTGTTTTTGCATGTTACTAAACTATATTGTTCTTTACGGAGGAAAAAGAAACCATTATCTGTTTTCTTTTGTTTCTTTCGAATAAGAAAAACACAAGTAAATCATGATCTCTAATTTAGATATTTTCACGTGTTTTGTGGAGACTATGAGACTAGTAGTGATAACAATTTAAGCTCTCCATATCCAATTTGATGTGTCTAACTAACAAGTCTTCAATATCACCACAGTGGTCATATTTTTAAAATTTCAGATTAATTAAATATTTTTGAAGTTATAATTTTAGTAAACTTTTTATTACCAACAAGATTTTTCAAGTTATAATTTGAAAATATCAATGAAATTATTAAATTGAACAGACTAAAATGTTAGTAAACTTCTTATCTTATTACCAACAAGATTTTTTTTTAGTAAATTTTATTTTTTCACCTCAAATTTATTTACTTTGTTCATTTGGTTTACTTGCTTCTCTTGCTTGATTTGAGATTAAAAGGAGCTTGGGTAATATGAAGCATAGTTAGAATAATGAATTTGAGATAAATTCAAGGTTGCTATCTTCATCAATTCATCATAATTTACATTAATCTCTTTCAATATTGCACGATACGTGAAGAAAGATCAAAGAATAGAGTTAATAAATTTCCATGATCTCCACTAATTAATTGGGACCCCAGCAACTCAAGTACATGACCTTCCTCAAATATTCCTCTGATTGCTTTGCCTTCTCTTTTTGTCTCTTAGAAGAATTAGAAACCATAGCAGTAGAAGAAGAGGAGGATGATAAAAGCTTTGTTGCTTGAGAAAAAGATCTGAATTTCAATTTGTTGATAAGGTTATTTCACGAAGTCATGAAATTCAATTTGACATGATATGATTTGTTTTAATGGAATTTAGTTTAGTGTTTTGTCCACTATGTTTGATTTCACGGTAAGTTTGACGAAACCATGATGACATCGTTATTTTATTGAAATTTCAAAGTTTATCTTTTGTCAAAATCATAGCTATAATATTAAATAAGTTGCCTTAGATTGTCAAAGAAAAACACTTGTTAATTTTTTCTCTCTAGTTGCTTTCTTATTTTGTATGTAAAGAAATATTCGTGTGGATCTTATTGTAGGTAA
>Ga0315913_1005263_pt1 | contig 15718 bp, 12 predicted proteins | sample MpolsnodulesMG_FD_207736 | JGI IMG/M metagenome (GOLD analysis project Ga0315913, IMG submission 207736) | Medicago polymorpha root nodule microbial communities from Los Angeles, California, United States - small nodules | ecosystem: Host-associated > Plants > Roots > Nodule | place: USA... | reverse complement strand
CTTGTTAAAGATACTTATAGCATATGAAAAGAGGAATGATGTACTTCTAGTATACAAAGGAGTTCTTATATCTATGATTACTCTAAAAAGTCTAACACTAATTTTGTATCATGTATTATTGTTGTTATGAGTTTAACATTGGAGAATTTTGCATCCAAAAGTTTAAAATTTTGTTAATTACGTATTGGTATACTTTTACCTTTTCGGTGTTATTATTCTTAAGTGCTAAAATTCAGTCTACTTCGCATGTGCTATTGTTGTATTCTTTTACAATATTTTATTTTGTTTTGGTGTTTATGGAGTATATGATTTACTTTCAGATATTGCATAAAAAAAAACATTTATTTGGTAGTAGAAAACGAGAAAAAATGAAATAAGAGTTAATAAAATTACAACAATGAGCTAACAAATTTTATGATTTATTATGTAAGGGGCCCTTTTCTCATATTATGCCTAAGACCCCTAAAACTCTAGGAACGGTCCTGACAAATAGATAAAAATAATGAATACAATCCAAACAAAACCAAAGAAAAATAAAAAACCTAAGGAAACTTCCCACATCAGCACAAGAAACAAATCATAACAACATCATAAACGCAAAATAACCTCCTAAACAGAATCACCCCAACCCAACCAAGTAGGAGAGAAACTAAGACCAGAACCTCACAGTCAACCAACCCCTGTACAGATCCACCACTAGACACTAACGATGCCCACACATAATGGGTTAATGATCCCTCTTGCAGAAGGAGAAGACGTGACCAAAATCAAAATGTTTACCTGGGGGTTGGATTCTTGACACAAGATGAAGTATATGAAGTGTTAGGATTTTACAGTCTGAAAAAAAAAACGCATTCTACTACAATTTAGGGTGTTCGGATTATAAAATCCGAACTATATTGTGTTCGGATTGTATAATTTGAATAGGTGGAGAACTCATTTTCCATCCAAAAATAAGTGGAAAATTCATTTCGGATTATATAATCCAGAAATCTCCCAGGACATTTTTGTAAAAAAAAATATAGCGCATGTGAAAAAGTCATAGGTGGAAAAAAATATATACATTAAAAGTTTTGTTTATTGCCCCAAAGGCACTCTTGCAACCTGTTGAGTAATCTTTGTGTACTTTGTTTTTATTGTGTTATAAGTATCAAATTGCCACCACTAATACTTGAATCAAACTTCTGACCATTTGATTAAGGGATCCAAATTCCTTACTCTACTTTGATTAATTTAATGTTGATGGACGTTGAGTAATCTTATGTGTACTATATTTTTTTTGAAAATGCTAAAGAGTGCCCTTGAGGCATTGGTTAAGGAACATAAATAGAAATAATTTGTTAAAACATGGTGAAAAGTGTTGAATCCAATCTTCTAAAAGTCAAAAACTTGTAATTTTCAATGTAAAACTACTACTTTTAATTTTCTTAACTATTGCCCTCAGGACACTAGTTAGCAAGACCCATTTTTTAATAAGCAAAAGCCCAGTGAGAAAAAGTCATATCAATACATGTCAAAATAATGAAGAAAAAAAAATCCTATCACAAGGTGATTTCGTGTTCGAATTATAAAATGTTGTAAAATCACTTGTCGTCAATGTTAGATAGTAAATTATAGTTTATTTATTTCTGAATTTTCTTAAATTTTTATATTAAAAATTTAACTTCTTCAATCTATCAACATTAAACTAGACGAGATATCACACATCATTATTAAATTAATTTTGGAAATTTTAAGGAAAAAAAAAATGAAAACAACATCTATATTCAAATCAGTAAGATAATTAATTAACCCCTGCAATAGAACAAGGGTTTTTTCTTTTTACTTTGAGTAGTAGTGTAGTACTTGAAGAAAATTATGAACTCAAATATACATCTGATTTAAACAATGTATATTGCTAAACACACCGTATACTCGACAACAATTTGCACTTTATTATGAACATATACTGATTCAAGGTTAATGCTTGCAAATGCATTCGATTTAATAGGCTAATGTTCATTGACAAAGAGAAGGTGGTATGGTAAACGAGGTTTGGCTATAACCTCAAGTGGAGTGGTTTTAATGTTTGTGAGTCCAAATGTTGCACTCATATCAACTTGAGCATTTGATGGGGTTGTGACTTCAAATGCTTGCAAGAAAGCAGCTAATGCTAAATTTGTCATTTGAAGACCAAATGTTATGCCAGGACAAGACCTTCTTCCACCTCCAAAGGGTAGGAGCTCATAATGTTGTCCTTTAACATCCATATCCTTATGAGTATTTAAGAACCTTTCTGGTTGAAACTCTAACGGCTTCGACCACACGCGTGGATCTCTATGCATCTTCCATAGGTTTAAAATTAATCGAGTACCTGCTCGGATATTGTACCCACCTACGATACAATTTTCAGTGAATTGACGCGCACCTGAGAGCGGTCCAGCAGGATATAATCGAAGTGTCTCTTTCACCACGGCTTGAAGGTAAACTAAGTTGTTTATGTCCGATTCATTCACTAGCCGATCTTTTCCAACTTTTTCGTCCAATTCATCTTGAACTTTCTTCAAAGTATGGCGATTGTTCAGCAATAATGAGAGTGCCCATGTTATTGTTACTGTTGTGGTGTCCGTTGCCCCGGCAATCAACGTCTGCAAAAAAATGCTAGCAACAATACCATCAAACAGTTTCAAGATTTTAATATAATACACCCGTCTATTTTTTTTTTCTTTCTTTCTAAATACATCTGTCTATTATATTTTGAGATTACAGTGAATTAGATACGTAGATTTTTCTGTTTTTTAGATCTGAACCGTAATCAAATTGGACTTTAATAAAACTAGCTACGTTAGTAATGAAAATAATGAAGCTAGTAATAAGCCTAAATTGAATGTCGTCCACCAGCTATATACACCGAATCCTTAAAAAGACAAATATGCATGACTGGTTTTACACCGAATACTTGATATAACAACACAACGTTAGAACATGACAGACAAATTTTGATAAACTTTTATAATATTGAATAATTTTTTACAGGCAAATGGCTATTTTGCTATTTTAGACGACTTATTAATGTGAGACAAAAAGTTGTGATGTGGTTTATTGCATGATCGACCCAACAAATTAAGAGATTTAAAGCAAAAAAAAAGTTAATGTGGACTTTAAAAATATATTGTTTAACGGAATATTTATATAAAATCAATTTTGTGGAGACCAAAATTTGAATTCATGATCAATACTAATTAAGGCCTTTTTGTTAATTAGTTAGTTATGCAAATGTATGTAATTTATCTGTTACATAATATACTACTTATATCCAAGTTAATTTTTTAGACGTCTTTTTTCACCCAAAATTTTGAGGCCTAAAGCTCATGCTTAGGTTGCTTGGTCCTTAGGTCAGCCTTGATTTAGTGAGGGCCAATAATTTTAATTTTATCATGTCCCTTACCTCTAATTTATCGTGTCCTTGAAACAATTTTACAAATTAAACTTTGAAATTGTTAAGTTTCTACCGATTTTAATAATCCTTTATGAATTATTAAAAAAATTATTTTAAATTGGATGCCCGATTTGAAGTGATTCCTACTCATTATGACCACTATTTTGGATGTAGCTAGTTAAATTCAAACATCAATTGTCAAAGTTCAAATATCCACTCTTTCAAAAGAAAATTTGAATTGTTCAAGTTAGTCCACATTTCACACTAACATTAGAATAATTAACTGTCTCTTCTACGATATTATTTTGAACCTCGAGATCGGGTGCTAACTTCAACTTTGCTTCTCTAAAAAAGAAAACTTCAACTTTGCTTTCCATTCGAAAATGAAAAATTCAACTATGCTTTTAATTACAATCCCTATATTTTTTCTTTCTATCTTTTGTTTCCCTAATCTAGATTTTCATTTGCAGGTGAAAAACAATTTTCTTTCAAAGTTTTTCTCTTTCTCCACTTTTTTTTTCTTTTTCAAGTAGCCTAGTGGTTAGAGCTCCCACATTATAATGTGAAGAAGTAGGGGTGTTTGGGGTTCGAACTCCGCCCCGTGCATATAATATGCAATATCCCTACCAACTGAGCTAAGCTCACGGGGATCTCTTTCTCCACTTTGTATCTACTAATTGTTAATGTAAATAAAAAAAATAAAAATAAAAAACACAAAGACTAGAAAATATGGAATTGGTAATACTACTAATTGATCTTACCAAGCATGTAGCTTTGATGACGGTGTCAACATCATAACCATCAAGATGAACACCATGAAGAACAGACAACAATACATCAATGAAATCCTGCTCCATCTTGGTCTCACCAATATCATTTTTGTGACGATGATCTTCCAACCAACCACAAACAACACTATCCATTTCTCTAGCTGCTTTTTTCATCTCCTTCACATGTCCTCCCAAATCAAGCCATCCAAGAAATGGTATTGCATCACCAACCACAAACAAACCTGTCAAACGAAAAAACTCTCTAAAAACCCATCTCACTTTTCTCACTTCTCTCTCATCACCACTTTCATTTGAGTATCTTTTCCCAGCAATCATCCTCATAATCACGTTCAAATTCATATCCCCTAAAAAACGTTTCATCTCCACTTTTAAATCACCCACCTCATCAACCCTACTCTTACATAGCTCCATCAATGATTTCTTCACCTCAGAATCCCTAATATCTCTAAGGGTTTCGAATCTTCGAGTTGATAGTAACTCTGAAGCAGTAACCTTACGCATCATTTGCCAGTAATCTCCATAAGGAGAGAACCCGAAATTAGCATAGTCGTGTCCTAATATTTTGGCCGCGGTGAATTTGGGACGAGACGAGATTATGACATCGTGAGTGGTGAAAATCTCCTTGGCTAACTCCCAAGTGCTTACCACAACGGCGTTGTGTACGCCGACTCGAAGGGTGAAGATTGGTCCGTATTTATCGGCTAAGTCTCCTAAGGTTATGTATGGAGGCTGATTTGAACTTCCTAAGAGGTGAAGGTGACCGATCAAAGGCCATCCACCAGAAGCTAAAGGTGGAAGCTTGGGTTGTGCTCTTGCATCACCCTTAAAGAACGCAGAGTATGAAATTAATACTATGAATATAACTCCTGTGGCTAGTGCGTATAGATACTCAATAGTTACATCCATGGTGATATTTTATGTTATGCTGTGTGGTGTGGTATCTTTCCTTCTACGGGCACGACTGATCACTATATAGTACCGATTTATTATTATTCGAACTCCTACATCCGCATACTATAATGAATAGTTTCTATCAATTGAATTAAACTCAAAATGACCGGCTTAACATTAATTTAATACTCTTGGTTTCTAAAAATTATAGCCTAAGAGTATAATGATAAAGAATAAAATACTTACAATCATTAGTGACATTATTTAATTTTTAATATAATTTTCCTTTGCCACTTCAAAAAAAAGTGTGCTTGACCTGTATAGTGTTGGTAACTTGGACGCCTATAGCCTAAAAAAAGATTTATGTTCTCCCCCTGCATTTTTTGCTCCAACCCAGCTAAATGAACACTAATGCACCTTATGATCTCGCGTCACTTAAGTCACGCTGCGTTAGTTAAGTCACGCAGCGTGACTTAAGTGTTTATACAGCAAAACAGAAACACAACACTCTCACTTTCAAACTTCACCAAAATACGATTTTTCCCCTCCAAGGTTGAATTTCACCAAACTCAAGCAAATCATCATCAAATCACGCAATTGAACAAGTAAGTTTTGGTTATTCTACATCATTGCTTAATTTTTGTTCAAATTTTGTGATTTATTAGATATTTTTAGGTTTTTAGAAATTTGGCTTGCATGTTAGTTTTGATGTTTGTTAGTGATGAATTAAGTTAGGAATTGTATTTTAGATGTTGTTTAGGGTACAATGTGATAGTTTATGGTTTAGAAATTGTTAGATTTCTTAGTTGTTTGAAAATTGCACTGTATGTGTTTGATAAAATGTCTCAATGATATGTTTTTTGTTTTTTGGATTGGCAATGATGAAATTAGTTAGAAATATGTTTGTTAATGTTGATTATAGTTAGTTTCAGGACAATATGGTAGTTTACGGATTGAATTGTAGTTTACGGATTGAATTGTTGTTGTTGATTATAAGTTTTTTTGTTGTTCAATTGCTGGAAATGTTGTGCAGATATGTCTCGAAGGAATACGTCTTAGAGACCGCCTGAGCCGCCTCAGGATAGGAGTGACAGATTTAGGGCAGGGAGGTCTGCCCCTACTGGTAGTTTACGCAGGGAGAAACAAGCATTACGCCCTCCTATGACTGGTCGATGGAGAGGTGGGGGCACGAGACTTGCTAGAGTTGATGATGCAGGGGGATCATCGTCCCAGACGGGTCTATCCTAGACGTTGGACCCGACGCAGTATCAGCAGGATTATTAGGTGTATCAGCTGCCGCAAGATCAAGCGTATCATTTTGAGGAGCCTCAGCCTCACCAGTATCAGTTTGATGCGTATTAGCAGCATCAATATGGGGATCATCATGAGCAGTCTGATATTGAGCAGGAGCAGCCTGATATTGAGGAGCCTCATCAGCAAGATGATATTGAGCAGTCTCAACAACATGATGGTGGGGGTCGTTTTCAGGGGTGCCGAGGGTGGTGTACGAGGTCGGACCGGACGGCTATGCAGGGGGGCCTTCTGAGCTCACGCTTTTACCTCACTTTGGTGGACATGTTGCATGCAGGATTTGGGTCGATGCTGATGTAAGTATATTTTAATGTTTATTTTATTTCTTTTACTATTTATACAACTTATTCTAATTATTATTTTACTTATTTAATGTTAGAATTAAAATTTATGTTAGGATATATTTAATGTTTATTTTACTTATTATTTATTTAACAATGTTGTTTTTTGTTTTTGTATTTCAGTTTCAAAAAAAACATAGGGTGAATGGTATCTCGCACGGGAAGAAGCTGAGCCTTAAAAACCTGACAATCCCTTAGTCGGGTGCACAAAACCAATGGTTTTGGGATGAAGTGAATATGTTCGGTCTTACTCCCGTCCTGACTAGTGGGTACGAGAACATCTCTCACAGGTTCGTTTGTGCGATGACAGATAGATGGTATGAGGAGACCATCAACTTCCATCTACCAGTTGGGGAGATGACCTTCACACTAGATGATGTGGCGTGTCTCCTAGGCATCCCTGTCACTGGGAGGCTCCTTCCTGATAAAGAGTTAACTCGTGACGAGGGGCTAAAGATGATGCAGGTGGACCTACTTTTTATAGCGGAGGCTACCGCTAAGGAGATGACAAAACAGGGTGATGCTCACATCAGTTTTGGTGTATTGAAGAGGCGCTACGAGGAGCTCATGAATAGGTGTAATCAGCTGCTTGAGCCTGACACACAGGAGGAGCAAGACGAGCAAGCTCAAGTTAGGCTGGCCTGCATTAAGGCGTTTTTGGTGCTCTTGCTTGGCTTTACCATTTTTTCCGGCAAGAACAGCAAAAACATTAATCTGCTGTGGCTGCTTGCGCTGCAAGATATGGACGAGTTGGACAGCTGGTGGGATGAGACTTGCTTTCCTATATGAGCAGCTATCTCTTACCTCCGACTCATCTGTGGCCTCGTGTGGAGGTTACATGACCTTGCTTGTGGTAATATTTTTTTTCTTCTTTTTTACTTATTGGATCGTAAATGTATAGTTGTTTGTATAATACTTGTGCTCATATAAATTTGTTTCTTTGTGGTTGTAGGGATGGACTTTGGCACACTTCACGGACATCATTCCGAGGATTGATGATGAGGACTACGACCCTACTATTTCTCCGCTTGTCAGTTAATGGAAACCTCCCAGGGGCTTTTTTAATCTTGGACACTACAAAGATGTCATTGATTCGTTGGACCATTCTCATGTCACCTGGAGGCCGTACGAGAGACGACGACACATCACGCCCTTTTAGGACATATGCTGGTATTCCGGATGGATCATGGCTGGCAGCGACAGGATGGTCCGTCACTTGCCAGAGTGGGTTCTTAGGCAGTACAGATATGTCCAGACTATTCTCAGGCCTCCTATAGACATTGAGCTTCTTGCGGTAGATGACGTGGCCCAGTCCTTCACGGAGTTTGCTCTACATGTCCTCAGCCATCAGCAGAGGGGTCATCCGGTTCCGGATAACCAGTCGTGGGCTCATACTAAGGGGTACATGAGATGGTTCATTAGAGTATCACATCCTATTGTGAACCCCCATGCGCCCATTCCTCACTACGAGTTGATGCCCCTCCTCGTCCTGTCCCTCCTTACGAGGAGGTTATTGTTGAGCAGCAGTGGGCCAGACATCCTCCCGACCCATACCAGATCATCAGCAGCATCAGGGCCAGAGTGGACGGTGCAATGGGACATCCTGCTGTATTTCATAATCCAGAGGAGGTTATGCGCTTGATGCAGGACATACAGTCTGAGTGGAGCATGCTGAAGCAGATGTCGGCTCCGCGGAGGAGGAGTAGGAGTCCACAGGATGGACCAGTATGACTTGTGTAGCTTTTTTTTTGACATTTTGTTGGATTTGGTTGTAATCCTATTACACTTACGCTTTTTGGCGTTTTTTTTATGACATTATTCGTTATTTTATTTCGTTGTTTTATTCCGTTATTTTTTGTAATATAATTATGAGTTAATGCTTGATTGAATGAATGCTTGAATGAATGATGAAAAATGTATGCTTGAATGAATGTATGAAAGAAGGATTGAAAAATTAGGAAAAATAGAGGTTTCTGCCTCTTCTGATTTTTTACACAGACTGGGCGTGAGTTAACTCACGCATGTGTTAATGGCTGTGTGAGTTAACTCACGCAGTTCTTTACACTTGCGTGACTTAAGTCACGTAGCGTTAGTTAACTAATGCATAAGTTTACACTTACGTTAGTTAACTAACGCAGGGGCACTTTAGGCAAAGTTGCAGAGTGTGAGCGAAATGTACAAGGGGTAGAGCATAAATCCTATAAAAATGGACTAGCCCAATCAAACTGGTTCAAAAAAGCTTGATCATAAACTATAGAATTATGGGTTAGTTTGTTTTATATTTTCTATAACTCATATTTGATACAAATAATTTGATTTTTTTTTTGGAGACTTTAAAAAAAAACTGAAAATCTCACTTGAAAAAATTGTGAAGATGAAAATTATTCATTTTTTGCAAGTGTCTTGAGGGTATTTGTTAGCATTTTCCATATATATATATATATATTGAACATTATTTTAATTGCAGTTGTTGTATTGCATCTAATCTAATGATCTTAATATTAAATGACAAATATATCAGGAGATAACTATAGCGGGTATTCATCATAATTTTTTTCTTTACTCACAAGAGCATTGTACTACTTGGATTGAATTTTTTTTCCCTTGTTTGATGAATTCCTTACTCTATATGTGAACAAAGTGTTAAGATAACTATAGTTATAAGCGGGTTCTGCAAAAAAAAAAATGATCACATAGATATGAGATTTGTGAGTGACAACATCATGGGTTGGTTAATATGTGGCACAAGTTAGAAACTACTCCAATTCACAATGGAAACAAGGTTGAAACTTGACAATGCAAAATGACTCCAATACCATATTTGAACCAAAAGTTTTCATCTCAATCATTGTATAATCAAAAGAAAGTAACAACAACTCGAGGAAAATCATTAGAATGTATCCGATGGTTATTGCCATTTTGTCAAAAAAAAAAAAAACTTACTACTACATTAATTTTTTACAAGAGTTGATTATTTTTAACATATTATAGATTCGCAATTTACACCGTTGTTAACAAAAATTAATCTATGTAGAGGAATCTGTTGGGTAGAGAGAACTTCCCAAGTCCCAACCAACCATTGTTAGTTTGACAAGAGTTATATCAAATACTTCAGGTAGAAACGATGGTTAGTTCTACAAGGGCTTGCAACAACACGATTGGTGAAGAGGAAGACCTCCGAGGTTGAAGCAACCGTAAAATCAACATTGGTGAAGGAAAAGCAGAGGCGAATGCTTTTTACAAGGAGAAACTTATCAATCTCTTTGGACAATATGTGCAAGAGAAACTCAATGCTAGTATTGATAATGATGTGTATGAATCAACATTGAAGCTAATTTCTTTATTATATTATTTTTCTTTTCACAACTCAATGCATTAATTTTTTCCTTTGTGTAATATGGATCTTTTTTTAACCACAGGACCAAAATCTCAACTTCAAGCACATCTGCTGACATTGATGGTGTATGGCAAGATAGTTGGAAGAAAGGAAAAACAAGGCTTATTATTTTAGTTACATTTTCTTCGGTTTGAGCTCGCATTTTGTTCAAGACATTTATCCTCTTGAAAAATTGCATGATTATTGTCAGCACAAGTAGTAACTTCCATTTACTACCTATGTGAAAAATTGCATGATTATAAGAACAATTTAGACTATTTTTTTTTGGTGGTGGCCGGGGATCGAACCCTGGGCCTTGCATATTTTATGCATTATCCTTACCAACTGAGCTAAGCTCACAATGACAGAACAATTTAGACTATAAAACTGATTATAAATTTCTAAACTATATGTTTTTTTATAATATATAAAAAAAAAGGTTAAATAAGTTTTTCATCCCTATAAATATAACGAATTTTGATTTTAGTCCCTAAAAAATTAAACTGAATGTTTTCATCCTCAGGAAAAAATATATTTTGTTTTTAGTCCTTAACCACTTTTTGTTTATGTGAATGTCAAGATTATAACACTTTTATGTTCAAATCGTTTATTATGTTCAGTCTTCATATATTCATATTATGTTCAAAAAATGTCAAAAATATGTCCATTAGGGACCAAAAATAAAACAAATTTTTTTATGAGGATGAAAAATCTCATTTTATTTTTTAGGGACTAAAATTAAATTTTGATATATTTATAGGGATGAAAAACTTATTTAACACTAAACAAAACTATCGAGAAATGTAACAAAGTGAACCAACAAACTTGAAATGAATTACCAACAAACAATATCAAGATTCCTTAAATAAAACATGAATATCAAAATACTTCAAATGAACCAATTGATAACAAAATTGGTCAACGAATTATTCTGTTGATAGAATATATAATTGAGTGAATCTTCAAATTAGCTTATGAAATTATAGGACGCTAAAGAGTCAAATCTTTGAAGTTATAGTTATTTTTAGTTTGGTTTTAACTAGCTAGGTATTCTCCATAGTTACCATGCACTAAAAGAAACATGATGAGAAGATGATGCAGCAAAGAAAAACTTATGTGCATTGATTGCAATTAGAGAGAGACTCATGAAAATAGTACGAAATCCTCATTTAGATATGGTCCTGGAATAGTAAAACAAAATAAAATAAATTCGAAAACAATGTAATCTTGATTGCAATTAGAAAACAAAGTAACATTGATTGAATAAACTTATATCTAATATAAAATTAAATATAACATTGATAAATCATACAAAACACACAAATCGTATGAAAGGTTTCAAATCTCCAATATAATATCAAAAGTGTTAATCAAAATTCAACATAGTAGTCAATCTCGGACAGCGGTGCGTAGAGGCTGACCTCAAAAGTTGGATAATGGGTTAGCGTATAGCGGTCACCGATATTTGATTATTTTTTGAATAATGATATAAAATAATGGTATAAAGTATAAACAAACTTATATATTTCTAAAATAAACTTATATTTAATATAAAATTAAATATAACACTCAAATCTCATGAGACATTCATAAATCAAAACACCAAAAAACAAAAGATTGAGGAACAAGTAAAAAAAATCATAAAACAAGAGAAACCATAAAACAATAGAAAACAGAGGAAGAAAAAAAGAACAGAGAAACCATACAACATAGTCAATTTGGTTTTAAAAATCCCCAAAATGCCCTAAAATCAATTTATAAATTTGAAAACCATGCAAAATGTTTTAAAAACAAACTCAGTTGGTATGAACAATACATAAAATATGCAAGGTCCGAGATTCGAACCCCGACCACCACAAAAAAAAAAGTGTCAATTTGAAAATTTTCAACTAAAATCAAATAGCGGCTGAAGCGGCCGCTATGCCACTATAGCAGCTGAAGCAGCCGCTATCTCATTCCCCACCGCTACAACGATTAGCGTAGCGGTTCGTCACCGCTACGCTACGCGCGGCCGCTATAGCGCCGCTATTGACTACTATGATCCGCACACCTATTAGCTTCTCGATACACATGCGTGATCCTAACCTCCTTGTTTAATGCCATCAACTCTTTGATTTTCTTCATAACATTTCTTCCCATAACACTCTCATTGTTCCCATGTTGCAAATTCCGAATAACTGCCAATGAATCCATTTGAACTTCCACTCTTTGGTAGCTTTATCCTTATGTGCTGGTTAAGCATACTTGCTTTTTTTAAGTGGTAAAGCCTTCGGTTATATGTATATGCTTATAGCCACTTCTTAATGGTTAAGTTTTGATATTTTTGCTTCTGTCTTGAGTGATCGAGGCTCATTTTTACCTTCTTTCCTGGTGGTTTAACTTTGGTACCTCTTCCTTATGTGGTGATTAAATGTATTCGTTTTGGTTAAGCTGTCAAGCTTTCAGTTGTGTCTTTTGTCAAGTGTTTGCCTTTATGCCTTTGATGTTCTTGTTTATGCGAAATGGTCCAGCCTTGTGTTATTACTTTATCTTAGTGGTTAAGTTTTTCTCTTCTATTTTAGGCACTCAGTGATAGTACCCAAATTGGGGTTCTTGATTATTTTGGAGCAAATGTTGTGGTGACGCTACAAAAAGATCTAAGGTTGAAGACCTCTAGAATCATTCACTCGAGGGAGAGTGTTAGATTATGACAAATATTTTATATTATCTTTATATTATGTTAAGAGTATCATAATGTATCTCTTAGGATTAGTTGTGCCTACTTTGGGCACACTGTTAATAACTATTTTAATCAATGACCATTTAGATATATGTTGATATTCTTTTTTCTTTATGCGCCAACATGGAACTTTGTATTTTTGTATTTATTTTGTAATAGGATAGTCTAAATGCGGGTTGTTAATTAGCCAATTAAATCCAATGTTCTTGAGATTATAATTTTATGATGGACGAGTGGACAAGACAATAGAGAATTAGGACTAAAAATATTAGAGAAAAAGTTGCGGTAGCACCAATTCAAGAAAAGATGATAGAGTTTAGGCTATAATGTGGTTTGGGCATGCATGGAGAAAACTTGTTGAAGCCCTAGTAAGGAGTGTTAATTGGATGGAGGAAAGACAGATCATAAGAGTTAGAGAAAGATCATGGACAACTATAAGTCAAATCATTAAGAGGGATTTAAATTTGAATGGTCTGTAATTAGAAGTTAATTAAGTAGTAGAACATTATGGTGTTGTTGGATTGTTGATTCGACCGAGTTGTCATAAGCTTTTGTTATTTCTTTACATGATACTATTGGTTTTTTGTATCAAAACCTGTTTTTGATAAAAGCTTCAAATGTTCAATATTACACGTGTTGTCATGATCTTAATCTGTACTGGCCAATATTGGTTAATTTATAGTTAAACTAGCTAATTAATTTGTTTTTTCATAATTCAGAGTCTTTCACAGTTCAACCTTCATGTTTCACTTAAAAGTGCACACCTAATTGGAGCACCTACTGGATCTGGATCACCTACTGGATCAGGATCACTACATTCAGTAAATAATTCAACGGCTTCGATGAACATCAAATGTAAACCTGGAATACTTTCCAAGACCATAGTCAGTGATGTTGGTTTGCCGATGGATGGTGCATATCCCAGCCATGGTTTCACAAGTGGAGCTGACCTTTATGATCCAATCAACCACTGCGGAATGATAGAGGTCTAGAATCTTCAAATGCACTCCTAAATATGCAGTCATCAAAGATTGATGATGCCCAGCCTGTGTCCAGTGATGCTCCAAATAGTGTTTGTCCAGTTGAAGCTACCAGAACTTCTGTCAGTTTACAGAGTGCCAGTTCATCTGTCTGGGGCAGAATTGGTGGTTCGAAAAATAGATTTGATTTGAAGAAAGAAAAAATCTAACCCTACAAAGAGTTTTTTTCCTTTTCCTGATAATCAATCAAAGGAAGATAAGGATGAATTTGAAGGTACTCGGTGCTTCCAGTCAAGGTAAACAAATCATAGCAGATGATGCTATCCCGAGAGCCTTCGAAGCATCTTTGAAGGCACAGATTGATATGTGTTGCATACGTAAACCATCACAGAAGGCACTGCGTACTCTATTTGTAAATGGGATACCTCATAAAAGTAACAGAAAGGAGGCTCTTGCTCATTTTAAGAAGTTTGGGGAAGTTATTAACATTTATATTCCAATGAACATTGAACGAGCTTTTTCCAATTCTTTAAGAAGGAAGAGGCTGAAGATGCTTTGAAGGCACCTGATGCTTTAATGGGAAATCGTTTCATCAAGCTCTGGTGGGCTAATCGTGATTGTATCCCTAGTGAAAACTGAAAATACTGCTACTAGTAGTGAAACTCCCCGCGGGCAACCCCCCACTTTCATTCCATCTCATCCAGTTAGCACTGATAGGAGAAAAGATATCCATCAACTTAAAGGTTCAAGGATTCTATTTGAAGAATCATCGCCTTCTGATCCATCTAAGTCGGTCATTGCAGATGCACCCAAGGTTCCACTTCCTTTGCATAGGGAGCTTGAACACTTGGAGCATCTAAAGGAACAACTGCATAAGAAGCAGGAAATGCTGGACCAAAAGTGTAAGAGTTCAAGCACCAGTTGAACAAATTTGAGAAACAAGTAAAACCTAATTGCTTATTTTTTTTCTTTAATTGTACTTCATGATAAGCCTGTTTAGATATATATGATATTTTGGGATCCTTATGTGGTTTAGTTGTTTTGTTTGTGTCTTTCCTATTTCAGGGAGGAAAATACGTTCTACACTTGTAAATCAATTAAGCGGAGCTGCTGGTCTTATTACAGAGGAGGGAATTTCCAGATATGGGGGAAAAGAGGCAACTTAAAATGGTATGCGCAAGTAATACAAGTTCAACTCTTGAATATGTGTACCATGGTTACTTATTTAGTAGTAATTATTTACTTGCCTTCCTCATTGTCTGGTCTTTATTTTGGCTAAACCCTGCTGGATTTTAGATAATTAGTATTGAGCTAATTCTTCTAACAATTTGTTTTGCTTTTATTCAGGTTATCTGGATATTCCCAATATTCACTGCTGATGTATTCCGTATAACTAATTTGTCTCTTAATTTTCCTTTTTGAATACATTTGATTTTAGTCCAAATGCATAATGGTTATATAATGTTTAATTTTTTTATGAATAATAGCAACATAACTTATTCTAATAATTTTGTTGTTTAATATAATTTTTCTTATTAAAAATATGGATATGATTGTTTGAAATTCAATTAATTGTGACTCCTTTGACTCGAATACTTTTTTAATAAAAGGATTAACTTTTTTCGGATCAAAAGAATAACTTAGAAAAGGATGAAATAGTTGCTTAAAAGTTTTGGCACAAGTGAATGAAGAATGCTAACAAAGATTATTAGAAAAGTTATGTTACTATTATTCATTAATATTGTTGCGAAATCAACCTTAATTGAATCACACCAATGAAATAAAACCAAAGATGTGTGGAGCAAAAGATAGTGGTAATCCTAGGTCTAAGTGTCTTCAAGCAATAACACACACAAAGAGCTAATACAATGACACAAACACAAACCAAGCA
>Ga0315913_1005260_pt1 | contig 15721 bp, 11 predicted proteins | sample MpolsnodulesMG_FD_207736 | JGI IMG/M metagenome (GOLD analysis project Ga0315913, IMG submission 207736) | Medicago polymorpha root nodule microbial communities from Los Angeles, California, United States - small nodules | ecosystem: Host-associated > Plants > Roots > Nodule | place: USA... | reverse complement strand
ATGATAAGGCTGCTCGTTTGTAGAACTACCGAGAGGGAGAGCGTCCTATGTACTCCTAAGGTTCATAGATGGGAAAACCCATTAGGAAAATTGGCCATTATACCTTTGGAAATTTAGGAATGCCAAATTATAATCCTTACGAAGGTGGCTAATTTTATAGGATTTATAACTCTATACCGTAGGGCGCGTATAACCTTAGTGTGGGTTAGTAGGTGCAACTCAACATTGGAGGGATATGCCAAAATCAATTGAGAGCATAAGACCCCGCACATAAGGATCATAAGGTGCAACTTGATGAACCAATTAGGTTATAACGTCCCAACATACTCATCACTTAGATAGCCTCATACCCACATAGTCAACTTGTTAATTAGATTCCCAACAATTGAACATTTTAAATACTAGTGTTTGTCATCATCAAAAAGGGGGGAGATTGTTGGAACAAAATATGTTTGACATTACTCTTTGAGTTTTTATGATAACATGGTATTAAAAATTGTCAATTGGATATGCTAATATTTGTTCAAGTGTGCAGAACCATAGACAAAATTTAGTGTCTTTACAATATGGAAGCTTGTATTGCAAGGAAGCATATGAAGAGATGAGGTTCTAAAGACAAGAGGTTCTGAAGTTCACCAAAAGCTGACATCATCAGAAGCACCTCCTCAGAAGATGTTCACCAAAAGCTGACATCATCAGAGGTTCTGAAGATCATCAAGAGTTGAAGATCATCATAAGCTGAAAGACTGGAAGTTTCAAAGTTTGTCAAAGAGTTGTTTTAATCACACCTATCATTGCATAAGATAGAAGCCTAGAGCAACGGCTAAATCAGAGGATTTTTTTAAGGCATTAGATGCTTATTCTTTGGAGAACGTTGGAAAAGGACAATAGTACAAGTGTACAACCATTATCTCCACTACTCTGTTTTGTGTCTGCAATAGTACAAGAACAACAGTTGTGACTACGCTGGTATACCTCTATTCTTGGAATGGATTTGAAATTGTTCCTTCATATGACAATAACCAAATCAAGCAACAGATCATTGGTGATTTGATCAAGCTTCAAACGATTCTATTTTGATGTGTTGGCAATCAACAACGTCTCTTTCACACCACTATATAAAGGAGTGAAGACCTGAAGAATTGCAAGACTCTCACAACAATTTTACTAGTGCCAAAACTCTGATGAAATTGTTCCACATCAAAGTTCACTTAGAATTTCTTAACAACTTTCATATCTTAGAAATTCTAGAGTATGTATCTGATTTGTATTGTGAACACCATTAATTGTATATCAAGTGTTCAACCTCAAACAAATTTCTTTGTATTTCTGTTTGATTAGAAGTCTCTTGCAGTAGTGCTTGAGCATAGGAAGTCTCTTGATTTAGTTCTGGAGCATAGGAAATCTCTTGTAGTTGTGCTTGAGTAGTTTGAAGTCTCTTGCTAGTTTTAGCAGTGAGCAGTTGTAATCAGATATTACTTTTTAGTGAACTCTCCTTGAAAGTGCAAGGGGGACAAGACTACTTCCGGTTTGTGGAAGGAACTTGTATAATTGCTTTGTGTCTTTCTTCTCTCTCTCTCTCTCTCTCTCTCTCTCTATATATATATATATATATATATATATATATATATATATATTTTATCTACTGCATTTAGATTCTGAACATTATCTCAGAAGCTAATCTCTATCAGGTTTTGAAGTGTGATTTCAGTTTAGGAGAAAACGAAGAAAAAGCTAACACAATCCAACCCCCCCTTCTTGTGTTTTTCTCACCTTTAGGGAAGGCTCCAATCCTAGTGCCTTACAGAGAATCTCGAAACCACGGATGAACGCCCAGTTGTTAGGACGAATTTGCGAAGGCGCCACATGCAAAAACTTTAAAACATCCGCCTCGAAAGCATTTAGAGGGAGTTGTACTCCGAAATCTTCTAAAATTGCTGCGTGCATATAAAATACTTCCTCGTCCACAGGATGTTGAATAGCTACATGCTCGCCCTCATCACAACACATCACCTCCACATCCTCCTCGTGACCAGTGGACGAAATATCCCTTTCGCTTCGAAAAAAATTCACCAGATCGTCTTCCACGTATAAAGAGTTGACGCTAGTGATCTCCTCCGCAAAAGATTCCATTTCCAACTCAAAACCTAAAAAACTCTCCTCTTGTCGTTCTAGCGGCGGAGGAGTAAAGAGACAAATCTCCTGACCAAATTCCCGCTTGAGATCTGTTCCTGATTTAGCATATAGAAACACACAGTCACTATCGGAACTACTAATACTATCACTATCACTAGATAAAGCGATAAACAGATCTTCCCCATGAAGTGCTAGCTCATAAGCATCCCAATCTATCACCCCATTAGATCGGGTTGCATGTCTAAGACAATCCCGTTTAAACTGGTCCCTCTCAGTGGAATTCGCAGGTGGAATCACCCGACCCTCACCATCACATTCTCTAATTAAAACCATAGTTACAAAGCTGGAAAGAAAATCTACAAGCGTAAAGATAAGAGAAATTACCTGAGAGATTTGAGATGAAAAGCAAAACGATTCTCCAGAAAAACAACCAAATTTTGCAAGAAGATTCGAAGAGTTTGAGAGCGAGAAATGAAGAAAGTAAAGTGACAAGAGAGAGGGAGAAAGCACGTTTTTTGGGAGAGAAATTAAAGCTGCCTCGAAAAATGCGCCAAACTAATCGATAAATGGAGACACGTGGAGGAAGTTGTCAAATATCATAACACGTCAGCGATACTGGAAGGTCGCGAAATCTGAACTATTAAGATCTCCCAGATAGCGAGGTTAGCTCGCCCATAATTGACAGTAAAAAGAATCGCCAAATCAGAATGTAATATCCATGTCAGCACAAACCACTTCACCTTTTCCCAAAGACTTGTGCTTGGGGGGCTATGAGCGGTCAACCTATAAACAAATCAGAATACATACTCCCTAGTAAACTCTAAAAAAGGACAAGGTCACCCGAGGGGGGGCTCTCCAAGATCAGGTAACAAGTACCTATTGAAGATGCAAGTATCATAAGTAACACAGAGACCAAAAATTTCAAACAGATTAATCACTTCGCCTTGACCCAAGACTCGTGCTTGTGGGGCTGTAAATCGTCAATATATTCCTAAAGGCTCAAAGGACCTTCAAAAGGGCTTCTAGACCCTTCCAGAGGTCTCAGCGCCCTCCAGAAGGGCTATCAAACCTAAAGGCGCGTCCTTCCCAAGAAGTCGCCTCTATCGGATTCTAGAAGATTCTAGAATGCGCCCAAATACCCAAAAACACTCCCATTACTTGCTGCCCAAGTAACCACAAATCAGAGGCTATAAATACAACCTTTGAGAGCTTTCTCAAGGCATCCAATTATCAGTCTAAACCCTAGAATACGATACTTAACCCTAGTATCCCTTATTGTGCTTTTTGCAAGAGATGGTTGGTGCAAATCTAACATCCATAGATATTACTTTAATAATGGTACCTATATCCAATTCGGTACAAAGAGCGGTGTAAAGATTGGTTTTCCTAAACCTAGGCAGAGTGCACGACCGTGGTGATCCCTGTGTAGTATTTTGATAATAACTCATGTTGTAGACGTCCTAATGGAGTCACTCCAAATCCAAATGAAAGCTAACATCCATATCTACAACTTTCGTGAACACACCTAAGCTTAATTCGAAACAGAAAATGGTCAAAAAGTTGAGCCTCCTAAGCTTGAAAAGGGTACACGACCGTGGTCCCTAGAAAGAACAGAAAAACGCCGCATAATTACTATTTCCATTAACATAAACATAAAAAAATATAATTAGAAAAAATGAATATAACAAATAAACATACTAACAAAAGATCACCAACAACAGTGAAAATCCTTATTAAAAAAAACAATGAAAATGTAAAATTCCATATGCAACAAAAAATGTATTTGCTTGTTAAACTAAAAATCCTAATTCCCATATGGTACAGAAAGTAGAAAAAGATTAAAATTTTTACAAAATTTATCATAAAATGCAAACAACATTAATATCAAGGAAAATTACTAATCTTTTAGAAATTTAAAGGTAAAAAAAAAGTGTGTGTATTCTAGTTAAGTTATATTAGAAAACATAATCAAGATATAAAAATAAGAAACATAATCAAAGTAAAGGCCAGTTCAAATTTATAAAGTTATATTATTAACAAATATTAAATTTAACGTGCTATTTATAATTGAATTAATTAATTATATGTTTTAAATTAATATATTTAATCATGTTTATTTCAATTCAGTCAAATGTGTTTCTTTTTTGAAAAAATGCAGTCAAATGTGTTGATGTACTTTCGTTATTAATTAAAGTAAATGTATTTTTCATTTAGAAAATAATTAATATGGTCAAGGTGGAGTCTCCCCATATGTGTATATAAATAATATACATGTATGTATAATATGTTATATTTTCAAGATGGACACTACAAAGATTTGTGCTCTCATAACGATATATTTATTGGCTTTCACCATCTTTGCATCAGGTTTGAAACATATGAACTAAGTGCAAAAAATTATATATGCTTGATTATGATATTTAGCTTTAAACAAGTTTACTCTTTTTAATAATTCACATTAAAATAAAAATTATCTTATGTTACATGTATTGTTTGTGTATGTAGATATGTCCGTGAAATCAGAAGGAAAGGGATATTGTAACAAAGATGCTGATTGTGATCCTTGTCTGTCTCCTGGACAACATAGGAAATGTGACATTCACCGATGTTTGTGTATTGGTGGACCATATACTATTTCTACTCTAAGATCCCAAATTGCAAACTGAGAGAAACAGATATTGTTATGCAATCATAATTTATGAATAAAATAATATATCATAAGAGTAATAAATTTAATGGTTAATATCGTAATATTAACAATTCCGGTTTTGATTATTACAAAAAATAAATAAAGTTTAGAGTATGTCCTTGTCATTTGAGATTATTCCATTCTAAGTCATTCATTGAGGCTGTGTTTGGTAATGACGAAAAGCTAGCTTATAGCTTCTTGAATTAGCTTATAAGCTTGTTGGATCAAAACATGACGTATTTGATAACAAGTTTTTCTCATGAGCTTATAACTTTTTTTAGAAGCTATTTTAAGTAGCTTTTTAGCTTATAGCTTGCAGCTTTTTACATTTTCCTCCATTTTTGACCTTTATAACTACCCACATTAAAAGTAACTACCCATGTTCTCTTTTCTAGTAAAACCATCCGCGTTAGTGCTTGCACTTATTTTTCCATTTGCTTGCTTTTATTTTTCCATTGAATGCACTTTTTATGACCTTGCTTTTAACTCAATTTTCATTGCTTTAATTTTGGGATTCATAAAATATATGTTTTTCTAAATGGAAACAAAATTTATAATTTTAAATAAAAATATGCAATAGTAGAAATTAAAAACGGTTAATGAAATAAAAAATCTCACGCTTATAAAACATATTTACGATTCTAAAGATGAAAACTAATTTAAAATAAAATAGAGCATATATTATGTAAAAAAATTAAATACAATTTCTAAAAAAAATTAAACAATGTGTACTTTTCAGCTATAAGTTATCAGTTATGAACTATCAGCTAGCTTTGCAGCTATCAACTAGCTTATACCTTAATTTTACCAAATAGAGCCTAAGTCTTTTCAGCAAAATCTACACAAGTGACATTATGAATATACATTAACTTTCCATTTTTATTAATATTATTGTAAAATGGCATTTATTTTTATATACATGTATTTACACAAATAAAAATAATTTTCAGAAATTAATACAACTTAAATTAAAATTAAAATAAAAAAGAATTAAAATCAAAACTTCATCGACATCTTTCCCAATTTTTTCTTAAACGAACTGCATTATAGGAAATTCTTAACGAAAAAAAAAAAAACAGATTAATCTTTCTCAAATCTCACTCGATTATTCTTCTCTCCTCGCCCAATCACAATTTCAAATCCTTGTTTCTCTCTAATGAAAAATCCTTGTTTCCTCGCTACTTTATAGATTTGGATCTAATTTATTTCTAAAGAACTCTAACTTGCAACTTCAAATCTGAATTGTTTCTAAAAAATCTCAAATCTGATTGTTTTAATTGAATTGGGGTTTTACATTGATTAAAGAAGAATAAGAAAATGAGGATTTAGAATGGGTTGGTTTAAAACAAAGAGCCAATAAAGACTTTTCTCTTTTCCTATTGATTTTTCTCTTAAAACTTTATTAGTTTTATTTTATCTAACTTGTTTAATCTTATAATTTGATGATAGTATAAAAAATGTCAAATCATAGAAAACTTCACTTTGAGTGAAGTTTTTAATATTTATGGAAAGAATTATATGACTTGGCTCGTGGAAGGTGAAATGTATTTAGCTCCAGAAGGAAATGGAGAAGCCATTCAAATAAGGAAATAAGGCAATTGATCAAATAAAGGAAAAAATATTGATATTCTTTCGTCATCATATTAATGAAGATCGCAAGAATAAATATCTTATTGTGAAATATTTACTTGTGCTCTGGAATAAATTAAAACAAAAATATGAGCACATAAAAGCCATTATTCTTCCAAAAACTTGTCATGATCGGAATGCACTTGCGTTTGTATGATTTTAATTCAATAAGCGCTTATAATTCCGTGGTATATAAAATCACTTCTCAATTGGAGTTCTGTGGAGACAAGGTAACATATGAAGATCCATAAAAAAATAAAAAAAAATCTCAACTTTTCATGCATCTAATGGCTACTGCAGCAGCAATATCGAGAAAATGAGTTTAAAAAATATTTTAAATTGATCATTTCTTGTCTTCTTGTGGCTAAGCAAAACAATGAGCTTTTAATGAAAAATCATCAAGCTTGCACCCCGGTCATAAACTTGTTCAAAACTATAATATCCCACTTGACGATTATTGGAATATTACCAATCAAACGTGTCAGAGGACAAATATTCATGGAAAATACGATGGAGAATGTTTATTATGTGATGTGAGTTAAACACGGGTTGAATTATCAGTGTCGGAGAAAGAACGATTAAGATGAAGGGCATTTCAGTATTTTCACACAAGGGATATATAAAGGTGTTGGGTCCCAAAGTATTCATTTTTCATGTTATTTCCTCTCTCTAAACCTCAAATACTAAAAGTCTCCTCCTTTCCCTCTCTAAGATGTCGCCCCAAACCCCATCATTCATCATCAATTCTCTTTGAATGCAACATTCATGGATGATCAAAGATTGGAGTTGGATTGATCAAGAAGATTGCATAAGAAGGAACCTAGAAGGGTTCTTTGAAAGCTCGGATTCTTGAGCTAGGGGTCTTGCAAGCTAGGGTTTGGTCTTTGGGAAGCTTGAAGCTTGAAGGAATTACAAGAAACATGTTAGTGTGAGTTCTATAGATAGATTACCTACCTCTGGTTTGTGCAATCTTATGTAAGAAATCATGAAATGCTAGATTAGTGTAGAATGACATTTAGTACCAAAATGCCAATCTTGTTGTTTAATTGTTAAAATTGCCATGCAAGATGATTTATGATGTTTATATAAGTTGTTGGATGTGTATGATGAATTGCAGGATTGAATTGGATGTGGTTCAAGTCAAAAAATGCAAAATCTGCACTACTGACCTGAAGAAACTCGCCATAAGCGAAATATTTGGCTTATCGCGAGTTTCCCCAAATGAAACTCACCAAAAGATAGCTTATAGCGAGTTGGCTCTGCCCTTGCCAACTTCTCATTGGTTTGTTGGCTTGTTATGGGGCCGTAGTGCAATCCGAAGCATTTCTTACGATGATTTCCAACTCTATAACTCCTAAACAACATCTAAGTAATGCACATAACATCAAACGATTCTTGAATATGAAAATCATGGCTAATCTTAACATGCGCAATGAGGATGGCTTATGAGAGTTTACATATGAACATTATCAGGTAGCGATGAATCTAAGAATGGGAAAACTATAGAGCCTCGACGTAGTCCGTTGAGAACTAGAATGTTGACATGAGTCCCTAAGTATGTCAAGACATGAATTAATGAGTATAAACTCTTTACTATGAACAAGAATGACTATGCAAGCAAGCAATGACTCACCGCCAAATGAGTAGGACACGGACTCGTGGTGATCATTCATGTAAGATGATACGATTCTGGTGTAACGCATATAAGATATGTACACGATTACGAACATGACTATGTAAGCAAGTATAAGTATAAGACATCTACGCACGTACAAGACTTTAAGTAAGATGTAGGTGTCGTGTCTCTTACGATCCACGCAAGGTGAGGATCTCAAGAGGTTCACGCCAGGGGAACGGGATAAGCTCCACAAGGGGGGCCCACACGACATTGAGGGAGTCTGATGTACCCTTGCTAGGTTTTCATCGGTCATGTATGGGATTGTACTCGAGGTTATTCCACCCGATACACTCCATAAAATGAACTCAGATAATATTGTTTGTTCAATGCTAACTTCTAACTTAATGAATGAATATGATGTGATATGCTTACGTTTATGATATGATACAAGATATGTACAAGCTTATGAATCAAGATAAGACTATGAAGTATACCGAAGACGATCTTAGGATTTTTCCCCGATCGTTCGGTTTAGGATCATGTCATGAATGACTTATATTTAGGTCTTGATGCGTTCACCGTATCTTGACATAGCGATTCTAGGTTCCCTTGACCACCATGACATGTAGAGCAAGACAAGACCTATGAGCTAGGATACGAAGAACCTATGACGGATCTAGTATGCACTACCGTCTAGGTAAGCATGATCCACACACGTATAATCAACCGGCATGTTGTATTGTAGGCACGTGGTGACCATAGGTTTTCCCCGAGGTTACCTATAGCCTAGGATTAGGTAGAACTCACTGAGACATTATGTCTCATCCCAATCCTTTTGTTTCAGATCAGAAGGTTAACTTAGTAGGAGCTAGCAAGAGTGTAGCCAGATGGATAATCAACAAGTGCTCGTTCGTACCCGTTGTAGGACGTTATGGACTTTAACGATGTATTTTCTATGTTTTGGACGAGTAGTATTATATTGTTGATTGTGCGAATGCGTATTGATGTATAAAATATTCATTCGAAGTCTTTATGTTGTAAATTTTAATGTATCCAGTACTAAAGATAATGCACATGCTAAACTTTCTAGATACGTTTAGTGTGGACATTACAAAAATGATTTTGTTGTGATGCATTCACTTTTGAGAATGGTGCAGCAGCACCAGTGGGGTGAAATTCATGATTTTTCAGTAAAAACTCGTTTTGCTAAGTCACAAGAAGGTGAAAGGTGAAGGATTTGAAAATGTATAAGTTTGGTTGGAAATCTTTGTAAGAGTCGTAGCTGAAACAAGATCATGGCATAGAGTGTAACTATATTCCGGAACGTAAGTTCAGAGTTACAGGATAGAGAAAGTTTCGGAATGGAGAAGTCAGCATACGTTGACGGAGTCAGTAAGCTCTCAGGGATAGTGTTATCAGTATGAGGTTAGTTTCCCTTGCACCGTGAATCGTACTGAATTATTGTTAATGCTTGCCCTGCAATGAACCTATACCGTTCTCATATGTTTTAGATGCATGGTAGTTAACAAAACTTGACTTTGAGGATTTGAAGTTAAAGATATGAACTTTGAAATGTAGGATCTGAAGAAACTCGCTAATGGCGAAGTATTTGGCTACTGGCCAAAAACCTTCAGAGGCAACTCGCCATAGGCGAGTTTGTGGCGAAATCCACAACCTCTTGGAAGTTTTTGACTTGTTTCTGAGGTCTTGTGGTGTCTTTCGAGACATCTATTTACATCCTTTTCTAACAATAAAACCCCTCAAATTTCAAGTATCTATTGTGCATCACATCTTAAAGTTTTCAAAGAAAAAGGCATTGGCAAACATTGATAAGATTAATCTAGTTCAAGGTGACATTGGGAACTAATGTGTCAAGAGTTAAGTAGAAGTTGAACCAAGAGCATTGAGATTCTAGTGTGCGGGCGAACGTCACGGAGATGAAGACATGCGACATAAGTTAAGTGGTGAAGAGTTATGTGAGGCCACATGATTTCCGAATTTGGTGAAGTTATTATTATTCCTCGAATCTATGTTTTGCTTGATTAACTTTCTAAGGCTCGTCGTAATGATGGATTTTAATGTTTACAAAGTTTGAAAATGGATACTTGCATGTGGGTGATTGGAGTTGGCATTCTTGAACTAAATAAAGATTCTGCAGGTCCTGGTCCGTCACAACTCGCATAAAGCGGGCTGAACTCACTTGGAGCGACATTTAATGGCACAGTGGTGTTGTCAACTCGTTCCGTGATTCTATGATAACGGCTGGGGCCCAGATTCACTATATGATGAGGAATCATCAACACCAATGACCCGTGTGCTAATATTGTGAAGTTTTCCTTAAGGGAAAAATCGACGAGCAAGTATTAGTATGATTAAGCAAGGCATAGCACGCGAGAATAAGAAAGGCAATGTTGTTTTTTTAAGGAAGCCCACAAAGTTTTGGACGTTAGGCTAAGAATCACTACGAGAAGAGTAAGAAGTTTGAAGCATCAAATTCGAGGTAGAAAAACTCGGATGGTCGATGAAAGGCGTGGTAAAAATATGATGAATGTGCCCTCCCTTGAGTAAGTTAAGATAGATTAGGGTCATCTTCGATATGGTAACCGGGTTGCGTAGTTGGTGAAGTCAAGCACGCACAAGAATTGTCAGTCGGTTAACAAAAAGTTATGTATTAAGACAAGGGGGATACACATAAGATCCGGAGAATTCTTCTTTACGACTCAGAGTAATGATCAAGTCATCAAGTATGATAACCGATTTCGAATAAAGAGGAAACTGAGAGAATCCATCTTTGAAGTTAAGAGTGTTGCTATGAAGGAAGACGCAAATATCAAGTTTTACACGATGTGATTCATACACCTTATGCCATGCTTGATAAATAATAACGATACTTGCTGTAATTATGTTAAACCATGAATTTTATAAACTCCTAGAGCTAAAATATGTATTAAGGGACATGGAAATGAAGTTTATTTTAAGACATGATGTTTTACATTTTTGAAACTGATGATACACGTCGTAAGCGAGTAAGCTCACTTAAGACGTGCAAATTTCAGAACCAACTCGCCGTTGGCGAGCTTAGGACGAGTGGTACAACTTTTTCAAAATATAGTAACTCTTCATGTGGTTCCACAATGCCGTTGTGGATTCAGTTTCACGATATTCTTTTAAAAGATTATGCACCTATTCGTTCCAAGGACCCGTATACCAATGTTTAAAATTTCTTGGAGCAAAATGTTAGAACAAGTATCATTATTATCTAACAAGACATGGCACTCGAGGAGTGTGTGAAATCCTGTGGGAAGACTATTGGGAGTTACCCCTCGTAAGGTGAATCACCTAAGGATTGAAATTCATTGAAGGAAACTAAGGTTTGATAAGGTGAACAACAATGTTCGTCTAAAGATTGTACGGGATGCACGAGTTTCTGCTAAGAGTATTCAAGTGCAAGTGGGCTAAGTCCGAAGTTTCAAGGGTGTGTGAATTAAAGGACTGGTTAATGATTGTCAGGTGCCCTGGCGGTTTGATTTCGCTTCTTCACGTCGAGTTATATGAACTACCTATGAATTCAGTTACATGAAGTATGAAACGAGGTTGGAAGATTTCCTAAGACTCTGAGAAGAGATAAGAGATTCGTAGAATCGTCAGATAAACGATACAGTCAAGAGACAGATGCCTCAAGGTTCGGTAAGAAAAATCATGTGACCTTGTAAGGTACACATAAAATGGGAATCTCAGAGATCCTAGTCATTGTTAAGGAATTGTGTTCAAGTTGTGTGAATCTATTCGTACACCGGGGGTATCGATTTAGCAAACTATCAGTTAGAAGTACATGGTTATTGCATAGATGTATTGAGTATGCTTATGGATAAAAGATACCTCAGACACAATCGAGCACTGCAGAGCAAACTTGGATTCCGGTAGAACCCAAGTAGAAAGGCAAATCCTGAGTGTTCCAGTTAATGATAAGTTACTTGTATGAATGGTTACTGCTAAGCCGATAAACTACGGATCCAAGGTAGCTAGTCCAACACGCAGCAAAAGTAAGTTTCAATCGCGATGTTCCAGGATAATTCAAAATTTTGAAGAGGATTTCAAGAATAAGAGAATTATATTCGATTGTATGTGGATTAAGTCAGAAGGTATTACTTATTCTTGGTGAGAGAAGTTTACTTCGAACTCTTTTGGACATGTGTAATCCGACGCCAGCGGACTAAGATCGGGAATGCCAAGCATTAGTCGCCGCAATTATTGAGGAATCTCTAAATTTCGAGGACGAATTTTCTTTTAAGGGGGGTAGAGTGGAATATCCCACTCGATGATTATTGGAATATTACCAGTCAAACGTGTTAGAGGACAAATATTCATGGAAAGCAAATACGACGGAGAATGTTTATTATGTGATGTCAGTTAAACACGGGTTGAATTATCAGTGTCGGAGAAAAACGATTAAGATGAAGGGCATTTCGGTATTTTCACACAAGGGGTATATAAAGGTGTTGGGTCCCAAAGTATCCATTTTTCATGTTATTTCCTCTCTCTAAACCTCAAATACTAAAAGTCTCCTCCTTTCCCTCTCTAAGATGTCGCCCCAAACCCCATCATTCATCATCAATTCTCTTTGAATGCAACATTCATGGATGATCAAAGATTGGAGTTGGATTGATCAAGAAGATTGCATAAAAAGGAACCTAGAAGGGTTTTTTGAAAGCTTGGATTCTTGAGCTAAGGGTCTTGCAAGCTAGGGTTTGGTCTTTGGGAAGCTTAAAGCTTGAAGGAATTACAAGAAACATGTTAATGTGAGTTCTATAGATAGATTACCTACCTCTGGTTTGTGCAATCTTATATGCTTTGATTATTTTTTTTGAGGGAGTGATTTAATTTTGTTTTGAAGAAATTCATTTAATTAAAAAATTAAAAGCAACTTTACCGTTAATTCCAGCATGGAATTCACATGCTTCAACATCTGTCACAGCCGAATAATTAATCACTGCCCCTCCCAAATCTTTTGCTTCGACGGAGGAATCTAAAGACATCACTACATCAGGTCACGCTATTGCTATTACTTCTCTGGAGAAACATAGTAACGCATGATATGGAACTTTGGGAACGCATAAAAGAGTATGATAGAAATGCAGCAGAAGAAGCATCTGTTACTCCCGTTCTGACGAGAAAGCAGAAGCAAAATCTTAAGACACAATTCCTTGATGGGAAACAGCCAGATGTTGAGATTATGAATGATACCACTATACAGCCAGTTCGGGTTACCCCTGCTCAGTACTGTGAGGTTCAGATATCCACAAATGTCCAGAGCGACTTGGATTTATGGGCTAGAATTCGTGAATATGACCAACGGACCGCGGAGAAAGGATTCACTCAAGTTCTTTCTAAGAAGCAGCAACAAGCAAAGAAAAAAAGTGTTGGGAATATCGTCGTATAACACCGGTACAAAGGGGTGGCACTTCACCATCTGCCCAATGAATTTGCTTTATTGGAATGTTTGAGAGGGCATAGTGCTGATAGCTTAGTGAATTTGGGTTATTCCGTTCAAGGTTCAGTTTGGTTAGTTACGCTTCCGAAGGAGTTGCATTTGGATTTCTCACGTGACAAAGTTGGTTTTCCTGACTACAGGTTTCGTTAGTTTGCTGTAGTCTGTTTCTGCTTTATTTGTTTTCTGTTTATTTTTCTTCTGAGGGTTTTGGCCTAGTCCACCATCTTCTTGTATATATTTTTCCTTTTTTTAATAATTTTTAGAGTTTGGCGGCATAGGATGGAGGTTTCCCAGGGTGCCAACCTGATCGGGATGTCGGTGTTTCCTGTTGATGTCTGTCCTTACTCCTTGCTTAGCAAAAAAAAAAAAAAAATTTATTATACTTTAATTACACTTTAATTCCCCGTGCTTAGCACAGGTATCATACTAGTTATAAGAAAGGAAGGAAAAAATAAACAAGAAAAAAAAAGTTGAAGAGAATGAAGAAACAAATAATACGAGGATTCTAAATAAAGTGAATCGATTAAAATAGCAAAAATAAACTATTTCATAAATAACCATTCAAACAACCGATTACCATGATTTTTTTTCTGCTAAAATTGATATTGATGGATACAAAAAGAGACCATGATTATTTTTTTCTGCTAAAATTGATATTGATGGATACAAAAGAGCAATGCTATATGACACGACACATTTACCGCATCATATGCACGAAACATTACACTCGTCTCTTACTTCATAATTACCTTGTGCTTCTCTTCGATGCATCTCTTAAGTCCCACGTCATGCATGTTATATTCTCACTCTCAGTCTCGACTTTGTGATTGGCTTTTTCCATGGTTGCTTGAATATTCAAGTAAAAGTAATAATTTCTAGTATTTTGTTGTAACCAAAAATGGAAAGAAAAAACATAGCAACTGAACTCAAGTGATTAATAAATTTCACCAAATGTCGAATTGTTTAGGAGAATCTGATTCTTAGGTGAAATAATCATTGACTTTTACTCACTTTCTGCCCAAACTCTAGATTACTAAGGCTAATTTTCCAGAAATCAAAAGGTTACCACAAAAAAAATAGTAATATTTTATTTGTTTTTATGGATGAGGCACTAATGATCGGTCTTGAAATTCAAATCAATTCAAATTAAAACTACAAATCGATAAAAATAAAGTAAAAACTGTAAAAATAAAATAAAAAATATTACTTGATTTGTTTAGTTGTACTTTTGTGACAGTTCAGATCAAATAAAATATCTCGTTGATTTTTCAATTCCAAATCCAATCTAGTAGTAAAATAATATTTTTGTTCTCAACATTTTATTATAATAAAATTTATTTTTTATTAAAATGCTAAAGGTTTACTTTTAGGTCCTTTTCTTAGAGATTAATATTAGACACACACATATTTTAATTTCTATTCAATTTATTTTCTTAAGGATATTCAATTTTGTTTAGTTTCTATCATTCTGTCGAAAAGTCAACATTTTTGTCAAATAAAATTCTTGGGAGACCTCTCTCTTCTCTCCTTCTCAAACCCTAACTGTCACCCCTTTCTTCTTTTTCTTTTCAGAGGGATGATTTAGGGTCAATTTTGACCCAAAAATCACCCATCCGAATTGTTTTTCCTTCTATCCTAATTGAATAAGTGATTTCACATATTTTCTGTTTTCTTTCGTTTGTTTTTTGTGATTTCGTCGTCTCTGAACGACTCTGTTTTGATTTCCCGTCTTTGTGCAGTGTGTTTTTGATTTCCCGTCTTAGTGCGGTGTTTATTTGATTCAGGTTGAAAGATTAACTTTGAGCAAGTGCAGACTCGATCAATGACAATGACTTTGGCATCGTCTTGCAGACCCGGAGACATGAGTATTCCGGAGACATAAATATAGTCATATTAGTCATATTTGTAGGCATAGGTACTTTGCCGTTTTATGTTTTTAACATAGATGTTGTGAGTTTGTTCACAGATTCATCCGTTTTGTTTTTAGTGAATTTAGATTTGTATTGTATCGATGTACTCTATCAATTTGAATGAATGAATATCGTTTATTTTTGCAAAAAAAAAAAATCATTCTGTCGAAAAAAAGTAGTAATAATATATCAAATTAATATATTATTATATATGCTTTGATTTTTTTTTTTTTTTTTGGTGTGTTTTG
>Ga0315913_1005259_pt1 | contig 15722 bp, 9 predicted proteins | sample MpolsnodulesMG_FD_207736 | JGI IMG/M metagenome (GOLD analysis project Ga0315913, IMG submission 207736) | Medicago polymorpha root nodule microbial communities from Los Angeles, California, United States - small nodules | ecosystem: Host-associated > Plants > Roots > Nodule | place: USA... | reverse complement strand
TTGGGTAATTGGGTTCAACGGCTTTTTCTGGGTATTCTCAATAATACGTATGCGGAACTTATGTCATTGTTTCTTGGTCTAAAGCTTGCTAAGAATATGGATTGCAATCGAAATTGTTGCTAGTTAGACTTGAAAACTATTATAGATATTGTTACTAAGCCGGTTAATAGGTACCACTGCTATGCTTCTGTCATTGCTTATGTTCAAGAGTTATTGAGAATGGAATGGGAGGTGCAGTTATGTCACCCTCTCAGATAAGGTAATGCTAGTGCGGATTTTTTTTTGCAAAATTGGGTGATGTCAACGATGACAAGTTCAAGATTTGAGACTCCCTGTCGGAAGACTTGAATTCTTTTCTTTTAAGTGATTTTTTTAGGGTTCTTTATACCTCTGGGCTAAGTTTTTTTCTTTTCTTTTTGTTTTCCTAAGCACATGTGCCAAAAAAAAAACAAGCTGCAATGGGGATTGATCTTGAAGCTGAAGGGTAAGAGCAAAAATACATTTATGCTCCTCTTGTTTCATCGGAAAATCGCATAGATTACATGCCCCTTTCTCACTTAATCTTATAATCAACCCTCTGAAGCCATTCACTGTGATCATTGGGTTCTCTCAGTTCTCACCTTTCACAACTATTACATTATTTTTGTTGACACTTTACATGGATCAATTTTTTGAAGCAAAAGTCTGATGCTCTAAGTGCTTTCAAACAATCTCATGTCTTCATTACGCATCATTCATCGTATAAATTGATATGGGCGATAACCTGCAGGAATCATCACACTACATGTCCTTTGAGTTTGTTAGCCTCATTACTTCTTACTATGCATTCATAACTAAATATTTTCTACATTCGGAAGGCATATAATCTTTCAGCTGCAGAAAAATGTAATACTGTCTCTATTCATGTGGTATATTGGTTGAGATTTGACAAGAATTGATTTGGAGTAAATTGATTATGTAAAATTTATTCTAACTAAAAATGAGTTACATGTAAAGTGGCTGTCTTTTGATACATTCATGTAAAAGTGAGTTAAATTATAAATGTGTATGTTAGAATCAATTTTAGAATAAAAAAGTTACAAATAGAACTGTTTTTAGTCTCTAAAATTGATTTCCCAAAAAAAAAAATGCCAAACATAAAATTTAGAGTTGAAATTTATTTCCGGCACTTGAGAAACACTTCTAATGCATCTAAACTTAAAACCAAACACCCTATACTAGTCTACGTTTTTGGTTTCGGGTTTGTAAACAACAAACACGTGTTCATGGCCATCAACCGTGATTTTACTCGTAGATTTAAACTTGAAGCCGAACACACCTAGACTTGGTCTATAACCCCAACAGTTTTTCCAACTTGTTAAATTTTATTTTGACGAAAGAAATCCTCATTGGAAAGCAAAGCTAGTAGATGAACTAGTATTCAGTTCGTAGCTTATGTGTACTTCACAGTAGATTAATGTGTTGTGACCTTTGTTCTGTTAAAATTTGCGACTCAAAATAAACGTTGGAAATTCAAGAAAATATTAGCATACGGATCAATTTTACACCGTCGTTCTGTCAATGACTTGTAAAAAGAAATGAGATCGGTATATATGCTTCCATATTTAAAAATGAGGACTACTATTTCTTACAAATCATGTAACGCAAGAAACGCAAGAATGCGCTATATTTTAATGAACAATCAACAAGGAGTACGGTGGAAGAAAATAGCTTAAAAACAAGCGGTTGTTGGTTTCGTGCTTATAGTTTTTGTAAAACAAAGTATTTCCCTTGAAAAATTCCTGAGAATAAATTATAGAACTAGTTTTTATTAAATTATATTCCTTGATATAAAAATTCATGGGAATAGAAAAAAAAATTCCAAAGAAAGGGGCGGGATAAAACATTTCTTAAAATACCTCAGAATAAAACTCCCATTCTTATCCTTATATCTAAGGAAAGTTATTCCTAATAAATAAAGTAAACATGAAACAGACCCCGTTCAATTCAACTTTTTTGGTCAGAAAGAAAGTTGACTTTTAAGACAAACAAATTGGTACACCTAAACAAAATGAATAACCGTCTAATTTTAATCTAATGCACCCAAGTTAGACCTTAATTGTGCAGAGCTACATGTTATATAATCAAAAAGACCAAACCAGAACCATGATCGTTCTACTAAGCAGTGATACTTTAACCCTTCAAAATCGTTATACTATGCGGTAATACTTTAAACCTTGAAAATAAAGGTAAAACCTTTGCGTATTCTATAACCAAGAGGCCAAAATATTATAATGTACCATGGCCTCAACAGAATCACGAATAAAAACGAGCTCATCAAAACACTAGGCAACTAATCTTTAGATTGACAAGCATCGAAAGAATCTATTAGGTGTTTGCAGATAATGAATGGAAACAACAAAGGTACTTGCTTTAACATGAAGAGTAGCAAACTATTAATATTAAAATCATCTCAGATGGAACACAAAATAGAAGTTTAACTTGAGTACAATCAATGTAGTTCTCCGAAAATCAGCTAAACTTAATTTAAAGAAGAAGCTAGAATCAAGAGCTTATAGCTTAACTTTCAGTTTGTTCCCTCAGCCTCCTGATGGTGCTCCGAACGGTCACAGCACTTGCAGTGCTGTAAAAATAATGAGAACAGAGTCATGAGGCTGCCTTTCAGAAAAGAAAAATAAAACATTGAGAAAAGGAATAAGAAAATTTACTTCAAAGTGTAAGCTCCGCCTGCTTTCACTTTACCGCAATCCTTGCATCCCCATATTCCTACGGCCTTTCTCTTCACAGCATACTGCAATAAGTAATTAATTGATCATCAGAACTCAACATTTTGAAAAGGCTAGATTAAACCTAGTAAACTAAATGCTTTGATATTCGACAGATGATATATAAAATTACACAAGGCCTACCTTTCCACAAAATTCACAGAAAAATTTACTGTGCTGACTGACTTCCATCTTTTTAATCTGCTTACGCAAACTAGCACCATAACGGGTACCTAATATCATACAATAAAATAAAAAAATTAAATTATCAGAAATCAACAAACTTCTCCTTGAAGAGTTACAAATACAGTTCATGAATTGGGTAACAGTTGAGGAACATCAATTTTACCCTAAAATATTAAACCACCTAGAATGTAACTACCTAGGGCATGTTTGGATTGGCTTATTTTTTAGCTTATGCAAAAAAAATAAAAATCATACGATTAATTATCTAGATCTTAACAACAATACATACATAGATGAGTAATCATTCCATCATAAACTAAACCAAACCATATTTACAACATAGAAGAACATAACAGCAAGCAAATGACAGTAACGAAAACACAAAGACATACCGTATTTGCCAACGATGCCAGCCTTCTTTGTTCTCTTAGTCTGCGAAAGAAAAATAAATTACAGATTCAACATAAAACGAATGAATATTCTCGATATTCAACAAAAAATTGAAATGTTTAGAATTGTATGATGGAGAAGGAGAGAAAGAGTACCATCTTTGCAGAGATCGAAGGAGGTGTAAGCTATGGAATGGAACAAGCAGAGAAACCCTAATTCTCTATGATATCTCGCCTTATTTATAGAGATCCGCGTTTGGTGAATGGGTGGGTCGGGGTACAAAAATCCGATTAATTTCCTTTCTATTTCATTCTACAGATGGGCGGGGTCGGGTACCCGGTTTCAGAGATTTTTTATTTTGTCTTGGTCCTCTATTCTAAAAATGGTTTTTTTCTTCTCTTATTCAACTTTTTTTTGGGACATCTAGTTAAAAGAAAATGGAATTTTGATCCTAACAACTTATGGAACTGTCGTAGCCACGGGTGCACAAAAAGTTCATATAGTTAGGAGTGTTGGTGGGTGGGTTTGGGTTGGTTTGGCCAAACCCACAACCAAACTAAATAGGATTCTCCGGTTTAGGTGAAGTAAAATAACCACCCATTATACTATTGGGTGAGTTTGGGCAAGTCCTCGTAATTTTGTTTTAAAATAATATTCTATTTTTTAATTTTTTTTAAAAAATGTTTAACTTATTTTACTATAATTTTATGCATCATAGAATATCAAATAATAAACTCTATCATAAAATACTTGCAACAAATTAAAGTTGCATGACATAAAATTGCATTAGTATTAAAATAACCAAAAAGTACAACATATTAATTTGTAACTCTGGTATGTTTTGATTTTCAATATATAGGGTACAATGTGTATGTTTTGGAAATATAATTTTCTTTTACCCTATGAAAATAAAGATAAAAAAATATTAACATTAGTGGGTAAGTGAGTTTTTTGGGTTTGAGTCTGGTTTTACCCGAACCCATTTATTTTTATGGGTTTTCCATTTCTAAAAACCATACCCACCCAATTACCCAACCCAACCCATTTTTTTGGATTTTTTTGGATGAGTTTGACCGGGTTTTCTGGGTTGACCCAACCATGAACACCCCTACATATATATAGTCGGTTATATTTAGGTCATATATTATTTATTGCTTATCATTTTTCTGTCAACTTTACTCTTGTCAATTGTCATCTTACTTGAAAAAAAATATCAATTAAACATATATTCGATAATTTTACCAAACTTTACAAATTCAATAAACTAATTTATCCACTATAAGCTATTCATTATAAACTCATCCGCTTATAAACTACTCACAATGAACTTTTTATCTTTGAAATGGTAAGAGTTAGGTAATTTACTCGATAGAGTTTGCAAAATAATTATTTGGTTGATTAAGTTAAACAATGTCAATCAATTTAATCATTTTTCTGAACTTAATATCAAAGTTTTCGAAGTTCTATATTTGTTTTGATCCATCAATATATCAATGGAGTATTCATTATACTATGTAGGTTGTAAAAGTTTTAAATTAACATTTTCCAACAAAAAAAAAAGAACAGAATTATTTATTTTGCAAATTTAATGGAGTAAATTTTTTAAGCCTTTCACTTTTCATGGGGTAAATGCTTAGGTTTCTAGTATACACACAATACTTTTTGTGTGTAGATAAATGCAATACTTATACTATAGACTATGAGTGTCAACAAGCTTAAACACACCAGCAGTCCACTAAGTAAGTCATCAAATACACACAATAGGTCAGATTGCCATTAAGATCTCGTTTCTTTGTGCCTATACTTCTGTCTTACCATAAACCTTAATACATAGTAACGTCTTTTGTACACTTCAAACAAATACGGTTTAAACACTTGAGATCATTTGATGAACCACAAAAGTCTTAGTGTTACCATAATAAAACCTTTATTGCAATGGGAAGAAAAAGAAATACATCAATTTCAATAGTTGGTGGCAAATGTATTATTATGAAACTAAAACCTCGCTAATGTGGATTGTTAAGGGCAATAGGTATCCCTACAACATAGTTCTTTCCATTAGTCCAAATTAACTTTCCAAAGACATAATCAGACTTATCCTTACTTTGCAGCTTGAAGGTTAATGTAACTCTGAACTCCTTCTTTTCGCCCTTTTGATTAAAGCTCAGTGTCTTAGGCTCAACAGAAATTACAAATTCCGGAGGAGCTTGAATTTGCGCTGTATATGTGCTTGGAGACCCCACGTTGGTAAGAGTACGAGTAACATTTATAGATTGTCCGACTTTGAAGTCTAGAATTGTGATTGCTGGATAATTGAAATCTTTCAAACTGAAGGATTTTGGACAACTGTAGGGCTTTCCATAGAACAACTTAAGCATGGAACTGTTGTAGCCACGAGCACACAAAAAGTTCATATAGTCAGTCATATTTAGGTCATATACAAGTCCAGGGTCGACCACACGATTAGGTTGAATGTGTCCTGCTCCATAGTCAAATGGAGTTGCCTTTTCCTTAAATGAATCCAAAATAGGTCCCCCAGTGTTGTCTTCTGTTGTTGCTGCAAAATAATTTAGGTTGTGTTAAACTCAACGCTTTTGGACTTGAAGCTAAAAATACTCCCAAGTAGAAGCGACATCAAAATTAAGTTATGTCGAACATAACATCGTCATAGAATGCATATACACTTGTAAAGAAAGTGCAAAAAGTGATCTTATCGGTGTGCGAAATTCTACTTTACCGGTTGTCATGATTGCCGACTTGATAGCAGCAGGACTCCAATCAGGATGAAGAGATTTTACTAGCCCAACAAGACCAGCAACATGAGGACATGACATTGAAGTTCCTGACATAATATTGAAAAGAGTTCTACGTTTATCATATTCTTGTTCTGAGGGAGATATATTTTCACTATAAGCAGCAATTATGTCGACTCCTGGTGCGGTGATGTTAGGCTAGAACAACGGAAGACAAAAATCATAATTGCAAGAATACAATAAGATTAAGTTATTATAAGATCAACTAAAATGGGATAGGCATATTCAAAATAGAAGACTAAACCTTGAGGATTGTTGGCTCAACGAGATTTGGTCCTCTTGCTGAAAATGAAGCTATAAAAGGAGCTGGCTTTGTAGCCAACTGTGTTGTCACTTTAGAAATGTAAGCCACAGGAGACCTACATCATACATGAATGAATAAATATAAAATGCTATGAATAATCAAAACCATGAAATCAAAGGTTTTGGAATGAATGCTGTCGAAATCTCGTGCAATCATGATATCAATGGATGGTTGGATCAATATAGGATGATAGATATTTCAAACTGAGCCTAAAATTATGTACGTCCAATCTTGATCCAATAGCTATTGATGTCATGACTGCATGATTGCACTGAACTCTGACTGCAAACAATCCAAATCCGAAATCAAAACTAGGTAGAATTCATCAAGCTTGAAACAAAATAACAAAATCATTACTTGGTGTGGTTAATGTAATTAAAAATGTAACTGCCATCTATAAAGTTAACATATGAAGATGGAAGCACGTGAGGGTCAGCTTGAATTCCACTCCCTGAATCCTTATCTGAATTAGCCAAAATAATTCCAACAGCACCTACACGAGCAGCTTCCACACCCTTGTGAGTTCTACAAAGAAAGTGACAATCATCTGGAACTTGAAGACAAACCAATATTTTCCCCTTAGCCTTTTGTGGATCAAGAGTTCCACCCGTGCAATTAAGGCTACAAATGATTAAATATATTTTAATTAGGAAAAAATTTCCACTAGATAAAAATTTCTTAAGATAGTATTCTTACGCGTCTTTGGAAGATGCATTATCATATTTGGCATCAGCACCAGTTATCAATGGATACAACTTATTAGGCAACAGTTCCAACTCTGAGAGGCTAACACCCTAACAGTTATAAGAGAAGGTAGTAGTTTATGACTAAATTAATAGTATATTCTCAGTAAAATGTTATATAAACTAATGGAATATTCTCAGTAAAATGGTAACTGTAATAGTAAGGGAAATAATAATGAAAATAAAATATGATTGAACATTTTATATAAACTAAGATATGACAATCAATATACCTTGAGTGTTTTGTTGTCACCAAGGGTAACAAAACTAGTGAGCTCTCTATCAATTGTACTTGCAGCAACTGTGAAAACCCATGGTTCCAAGTTGCCCACAGAGCTAAGATAAGGTCCATAGTTTGTAGCAGCACTCACTACAGTGATGCCATTGGCAGCTGCATGAAAGGATCCTATAGAACTACCAGTTTCGTAATATTCCACTTGATCACTTCCTAAAGACACCGAAAGCACATCAACACCATCACTTATGGAAGCTTCAAAAGCAGCCAAAATGTCTGCATCAAAACATCCATTATCGAGGGTCCAACAAACCTTATAGCCTACAACTCGTGCTTTTGGTGATCCACCACTTAATGTTCCATTGCCATAGCCAAATACACTTGCATTAGCAACAAAATTTCCTCCGGCAGTTGATAAAGTATGTGTACCATGACCATCAATGTCACGTGCACTATTAAATGATACATTGTGGAGACCTTTACCACCACTTGGACTTGCTAAAAATCCTTTGTAAAAATATCTTGCTCCAATAAGCTTCCTAGTTATACAATAAAAGTCAAAATATGAGTGATACAAAATTGATAAACGTAATATCAAAGACATTTTATAAATATATGTTTTAATATAAATTTTTACTTGTAAGATGACGATTTTACACATAACATTTTAAAGTCATATTTAATTCAATGTGAAATTTCTCAACATATTATTCACACCTGTGATTTAATATATGAAATGTGACATAAGTGATCCAACAAATTTTAGATAAATTTATGCTATTTTAGAAATTTAGGTTGACTTTAACTCATCCTTTTAAAATCAATTTGTAAAGTACGACTATTAACTATTTCCCATTTATTTTTTTTGAGGAAACTATTTCCCATTTATATAAACACATTTTCAAATAAGATTTCATCAACATGACAAGTTCTCAGCAATATATATCATGGAATTGGTGAAAATCAAAATATCGTTTTTATTTTAATAAAAAGAGCTGAATATGAACTTCAATTGAAGCTTAAACTTAGTTGACTGTCACTTCCATTACACCAAAACATAAAATACAATCTATAGTGCTATAGGGTCCTTAAATTTAAAAGTCACAACGCATATGCTTATAAAGAAAGATAGAAGTTATTCATGATGTAAGCCATTTTAGGAACATAAATCCTTGTTGCATAATAGTACAATAAAAAAAATATCTATTTATGCATGGTAATAACATTTTACATGTCTATGTACCAAAAAGAAAACATGTTACATGTCTATCACTTTCCTGAGAAAAACAAAACAAAAAACATGTCTGTCACTTGGCAAAACAAGTCTTTATATAACTAATAATTGATTTTTTTTTTAATGTTAATAATGATGAACTATTCCACATACATATTAAATGAGATAATTAGAAGGTCGTAGCAAGAGAGATTAAGTTACCTGTTGCAGAAAAATTTATCTTGATTTTGTTTATCAACTTGACAAATTCCATGCCATTTTTTTGGGATTGATCCCATCCCTTCATCACTGAAACTCTTCGATTCAGGCCAAACACCTAACATAAGCACAACATATCAATCAAAAGTGGGTGGGAACCAGACTTACAAATCGATTAAAGAGGCAAATATAAGATCTCGAATTACATGATCATTTTCCATTTTATTTACAAATTTATTACACTAACTAACTTTTTTTATGGATTACCATGATATTAGTACTAAGTTTCCACCGCTGTTTATTATTTATGAGTAATCTTCATCGGAAAATCTATGGAATATACAAATCGAACCACAAACCATATACTTAAGTGGTCCTACTACTTAAACAAATCTATTGTTGATTACATTATCAACATTTAACTTTTTTAATACCCTTTTATACTTTGTTGGAGGGTCTTACCATAAGAGTAGGAAGAATTATTGTTTGTTTCTCAAAATATATCAACCCCTTCTATTTTTCTAAATCTTATTGGTTCAAAGTATTTTTTTCTTGTCAAAAGAATTTAAAACTTAAACATTTAACAAAAGTTATATAAAGGGTGTGATCGATCAGAATCTCCTTTTAAAGTCATAGTATTATGAGGTACTAAAAATATAGCAAAACAAATCGTTTTAGTTTAATGAATAGTCAATAGTAAAAAAGTAGTCAATAGTCAAGTATCCTATAAAGGGAGATCAATGAAAAACTTAAAAGGCAAAAAGAAAAAGAAAATGTAAACCAATGTTAAGGAACTAAATGTAGTAAAGTTATCTTAAATTTTTTGTAGCCAATTTAAAAATGTAAAAAATGCTATTTTTAATGTAAAAATTTTGTGTGGCAATTATTTTCTTTTGTTTCTTTAATAAGTGCCTCAAAACAGTAGTCATGATGACCTGAAAGAATATTTATCAAGGTTGATGATGACTGGACAATGAGATGCTTCATTAACAACTACTATCCATTTCCAAAAAAAATTATCATTTCAGTAATGATTTTTCTTTGAAATGTTAAATAAAATGGTTTTTTAAAGGCTATTTTTTTATCTTGATCTCTCTATTTATTATTTTTATGGTTAAATCTCTTTAAAAATGAAAGCTTGATTATTTGCTACCAATTTTTTTCTGACCTCAATTCAAATCTAAATATTTTTGGTCTTTGAAAGTTGTTTCTATGTCATAAAATAAATCTCGGGACCAAAATTAGTGAGTAAAGATCCTCTCTATTTGCTCAAAAAATAGATGGAGGATATCATTTAGAATGAGAGATAGACACTGAAAATAAACGGTGAATTCTGCCACTAAATAAGTTTCATCATCATTAATTATTTTATATATTTTTTAAAATTTCTTTATGTCTTTATCTATTCAAATGGATGAAGAAAAATGAGATAAAATAGCCTAAATATAAAATTGAGCTTTTAGTTTTAGAGGAAATAAAATCAAAGTACAATGACTTAAAAATCAAAATTCCCTCATTCAGCTGATTGAGTTGATTATTTTCCCCAAAGATAAGTTACTTTATACTCATCTAAAAAAAAAAAGTCACGTTATACTAAACCTTTTTATAGTTAATCAAAATGATCGTAATTTTTTTTGTTTTGGATAAGCATGGTATTCTATTTTAAAGTATATGAAAACAGGATGAATCAATTCCAAATCAAAATCACATGTAGCAACATAAAGACATGATTCATCATTCATTACCAGTGTCTATATTTCCAATGATGGTGTCTTCACCAAATGATCTCTTCCATATTGAATCCTTTGGAATTCCACCATTGCTCTTTAATGGAAGGAAATCCCATGAGTGCGTTGTTTGAAGTTTATGTTTTTTGTTCAAGAAAATTGATATAACATTAGGATTCTCTGCATTCACCAATTGGATAGCATCAATTATAACAAAAAAAATTAAATGTATATAGATATGGAATCAATGGATGATGATAATTACATACTTTCAACCTCAGCTGCTTCATCTTCATCAAGTATTGCAGCAAAGCCATTAATATTTTTATTGTAAGAATAAAATATTGCTTCTTTGGCCTTCTCAGCGCTGTGTAAGAAAAAATAAATTAAATCTAATCAATTCATTTTGGTTTTGTCACATGAGAATTTCATAGTGAGGGTTTAGTTATATAGTACCATACCTTCCAAGGCAAGATCCAAGTAAATCATAGTGAGAGTTTGTGGCAGATTCAATATCAAATGAAGAAGGATTTGGACCATGAGAATGTGATCCCAAGTATACAATATAGGACTAGAAAGAAAAAAATAATATGGAAGATAATTAGGTCGAAGATAAAATGTTAACATATAAAAATTAGAAAATTAATCGAATAATGAAATATGATGCTTGAGACAAAGCTTGCCTGTTTGATTGCTATTGTAGGTTCTTGCCAAAGAACACAAATAAGAAGTGACACTAACACATGATGAATGGAGGATGGCATTGTTATTATGAATGAAAAACTAATTTCGGATATGTGCAAAGGGTCTATGCATCCCCTGCTTATATAGATCCGATTAATTGCTTTTGAAATCAAATCAACCTCTTCGTGTGAAAAACCATTAGGCTTTACTAATAAAGGCAAATAATGTACGAAAATTCATTTAACCTTTTTTGAGGCACTATTTTTGTTAAATCAAATAATTTTAATAAAAATGGTTATTTTAATTATTGATTTAAAGGTATGACATAATGCACAATTATGGATCATAATTCAAAAGAAAGGTAAGAAATGCGGGCAACATTAAAAAATAAAAATATTTTATACTTCCTCGGTTTAAAGTTGCATCAACAAAAATTGATGTATGTGATTCAAAATATTTTATCAGTGATTTAAGCTTTGATGAATAAAGGATTCAAATTCTTAACCATATTTTGATTTGAGCGAGTTTCTCAAACAACATACCTCCGGTCTCTATACCATTGACTAAGGTAGCCCACTTAGCATCCTCAACAAAGAAATCTCCTTCAAGTTCCCTCAGCTGGAATTCAAGATGAATGAGGTCGATGGTATTTATGCTGCCATGATGCTATCACCATCATCGTTGAAAAAAAAAGTCTAGCATTGGATCTTCATGGAACTCTAAATAACTGTCAAAATATCCATCGTCCAACTCCAGAAATTTGTCCGATTCTACCATATTCTCGTAGTCGGCTGCCTCTTCAAGCATCTGTAAATGTTGAACCTCATTAGTTGTTGGTTTTGGCCCTTGGAGAATTGGATCTAGGATTTCTAGCACTTCTTTAGTACCAGTCTCATGTGTTGTTTGCACATTCTTAGTTGGCACATTAGAGGACAAGAACTTTATATTGTTCTCGCAATTGGTTTCTATGTCATGGTTGACTTAAGGAAACACCTTAAAAGTTATTTTAGCACCTTAGGTAAATGTATTTCTCCCTTTACATTACACTTGTTTGTCTTCTTTGTCCTCTGTTTCTATTTCTAAATTTCAAGGTGAAGCATTATCCTCATTTATGAAGATAAAAGACATACTCAGATAATTGGCTATTCATATGCTGATTGGGCTGGCTCACGTAGTGATAGACGATCCACTTATGGGTATTGCGTACTTGTTGGAGGAAACCTGATATCTTGAAAGATTTAGAAACAAAATGTAGTTGCAAGATCAAACGCTGAGGCAGAATATAGGGCAATGATACAAGTAACACGTGAGCTCATTTAGTTGAAGCATTTAATAAAGGAACTTCAATTCAAAGAAGCACGATCAATGAAACTTATATGTGATAATCAAGCCGCCTTGCATATTGCCTCAAATCCAATCTTTCATGAGAGGACCAAACATATTGAGATATATTTCCACTTTGTCAGAGAGAAGATTGAATCAGGCGATATCGTCATCAGCTTTGTCAATTTAAACGACTAGTTGATAGATGTTTTTACAAAATCCATGCGAGGTCTTAGGACAAGTTATATATGTGGCAAGCTTGGTGCATTTGACTTATATACTCCAGCTTGAGGGAGAATGTTGATATTTTAAATAAGTGGTAAATAATTCTATTTACAACATAAATATAATCTAGCTTACTACGTTATTTAGCATAAAATATTAGGTAGAAGAATATTTCTTCTATATATTTTTTTTTGAGGAAATATTTCTTCTATACATATATTCTAGCTTCCTCTTTAAGTTACTTAACTTCTATATAATAAACATTCCATAGTGCTGTTCAGATACACAAATTTTCAACGTATGTTTCTCTTTTCTGTCTTGCTCAACATGTATATCCATTTAATAATACTAATTTTTTGAATAAAAATAATACGTTATTGATGTTGCCCAAATTCACTACCTTGTATTCCGATTTCTTTACTCTTTTTTTATTAACATGTTTTCTTACCTTATTTATTAAACATAGTTGTTCCTCAAAAATGAGGAATGAATATTACCACAATAGTTGACTCCATTACAAACTCATAATGATTGTTCACATGAGATTTTGAGTCGATAACGATCACTTAACCTAGGGCCGTTCCTATAAAATATAAGACTCGACTCTCTTTTTAAAATAGACCCCTAATAAAATAATAACTGAATTTTTGTGTAGTTTAAGCTTTTATTAAAAAATCAGAATCAATAGAACTTCTAAACATGAAATGAAATAAAAAATTAATAAGTGAAAGAGAGGTGAAATTTACCGAATGGTGTCGTTTGGATTTGTCATTCCTCCGTTGTGGGAAAGGAGAAAACGAATGGTATATACGGAAAAAAATAATTGTTGTGATTATTTTAATGAAATAGCTTTCCAAATTGACTAATTATACAAATTAGGGGTGGTTTGATAACATCATATTTATGTCTAGAAAGGAGAATTAGAGTATAGGAAAAACTCAAACATGTACCCAAAAAAGAAAAAGAAATAACATATATTTTTTTTATTTTAGTGGGGTGTGGATATTAGACTTAATTATTTTTTTGAGGCCCATAACATATAGAGGCCTGGCTTGGTTGAGCTGCTTGCGCACCCCCAAGGCCGGGCCTAACTTAACCTAGTTATATGAACATTGCTTTATCGGCCCCCAAAATCTTTTGTGCCCCCGAATTTCCTATTTTGCCCTTATTTAGAGAATCCGGTGTATAACTACCAAAGAGTACTGTACTAAGTAGTCAGGGGCTGTGTGAAAATGCATTCAGTTTCGCTTTCATCGTATGCAGCAATAACACCAAGAGAAGGTTGAAAATAGCAATAGCTTCAAGTATTTCAATTCTTCTCATGTGTATCATTTTATCTCAGTTCTTCTCCTCGTTTCGGTTCTTCTTCTCTCCCGCTGGGTTCTCTCGTCTCTCTCACCTTTTGTTGTTAGATAAGCTAAGGTAAGCCAATTGATTCTCTAATTTCTCATTTCTTCTCCAGTTTCTTGCTGTAGGGTTTTAGAATTGTGAATTGTTAATTGAAAAATTGCTTATCCTGAAGCTTTCTGGGAAAAATTGAATGATTTATACTTGGGTGAGTGTTGTCCTGTTAGCTTATCTTGATGCTTAATTGGAAAGTTGACTCTAATAAGAAGTGATGTTATGTAGAGTGATTAATATGTTTTCGTTTCATAACATTAAGATGGCCATTTTTCTTAAAAGCAACTTCAATAATTTGCACCGTACTTTCAATGATTTTTCAGTATGCACTATGCACAAGTTTGATGCCTTATTATATTTGAATTGAATTCAAGTATTTTGTTTTAATGTGCTCCAAGTGTTCAACAAAATGCCTGAATGAGTAAATTTCATTTTTCTTTGTAGTAGATATGGATAATGAAGATGTTGGTAGGACACGACATGGTAAGAAGTCATTGGATGCTTCCGTCCGCATATAGCGAGTGGCAAACACTCAGACAAGGACAGCTGACGCAGACATGGTCGTGGACGTGGTCAGAGCGAGGGACCAAAAGACTCTTGTTCACAGTTTCAGGATGATATTGAGATGCCATCATCACAGGTAGCATCTGGTTCATAACCTCCTTCCGTAGGAGTGGTTCAGGAGCGCTATGGCGGAGGACCTTTTGACACGTCTTTGTTGCCGAGTTTTGGCCAACATATTGCAGCAAAAATTTGGAATGGAGAGGTAAGAATTTCTTTTGGATTGGTAAAGAAATAGTTAACATAGTTAAAAATTGTGGATGCTCTTATTTTTTTTGGTTCTCTGGTTTAATTGGATGTTGGCATAGTCCCACCAATTTTAAAATAAAAAATAAAAGAAGAAGCAGCTTGGAGATCGTATTGGAGGGAGAACTTCCAATATATATATATATATATATATTTGGAAAGTTATATGTGTTCAATAATAGTGTTATATATATTAACAATATTATTGATAAATTACAATACATTCTGGAACAACAATAATAATAACCTGTGTTTTTAGTCCAAAGGTATGATTCAAATTAGATAGTGCTTAGGTAGTAGCAGAAAAATAAACAGATTAACATATGTGCTATTGTGAGAGATGAGAGGAGTGAACCACGTACTTTCGTCATCCACGCACGGGGATATCAATCCTCAGTACAGTTTCTATTATCCTTTTTTTTCTAGGAAAAAAAGTCCAGATTATAGCTCTATCACCTACCATGATCTGAGTAAAAAAAAAAGGCTTAAATGCACTTTTGACCCCCTATGTTTTCCGTCGTAGCGATTTTGGCCCCCTAACAAAAAAAATGCAATTTTGACCCCCTAATTTTGCCATGTTTAGGGAAATATGCTCTTTTGACCCCTTATCTTTACAAAAAAGTTGCAATTTTGGCCCCTTTTTTGGGACACGTGGCGGCTTTTCAGTATAGTTGCGAAAATTAGAGG
>Ga0315913_1005258_pt1 | contig 15723 bp, 12 predicted proteins | sample MpolsnodulesMG_FD_207736 | JGI IMG/M metagenome (GOLD analysis project Ga0315913, IMG submission 207736) | Medicago polymorpha root nodule microbial communities from Los Angeles, California, United States - small nodules | ecosystem: Host-associated > Plants > Roots > Nodule | place: USA... | reverse complement strand
AAACTGAAAAAATAAATTAAAAAAAAGTAGCTACTTTACGCCACTTAACTTGCGCCACGCCACTTAACTTGCGCATTATTTTACACTTGCGCTAGTTAACCAACGCATAATGGCGGCAGGGTGCGAGTGTTTTGTGCTGGGGGAAGAGCAGTTATCAAACAAATTTTGTTTTAATACGGGCCAAATAAATCGGGCCGACTCTTTTTCTCTCTTTCTCCTTCAAAGAGAGAGAAGAATCTTTTGACATTTAAGTTAAACCGTCAACAAAATTACTACCAACACAAATCCTTCTCTTTCTCTATAAAAACACAGATAAGAATCTTTGAACATTTTAGGTCAAACCGTCAAAGAAGTCAAAATTACTACCAACACAAATCCTACTATTTTTCTCCTATAAACTCATGTCGGTATGTTTTGCAATTCTACTATCATTTTGCCTCGTTTTCTCTAATCTATGCCTCGTTAACTCACTTGGTTATTTGTTGTTACTGATAGATAAATTTGTATAGATTTTTTTTATATTAGTTAGGTGATTGATAAATTTGATGAGCTTTAACATTTTTCCTTAGAACAACAACAAAGAAAGTAGTTATAGTTTTTGTTTATTTCAATGATGAATTAGGGTGTTACAGTGTTAATGTTACGGTTTAATATATAATATTAACCCTAAACCGTACCGTTGAATCATACTCAACAATATGTGTTTTACGTTTTACGCATTACGTTTAGGTAAGATTCAGTGACCCCCAAATTTATACGTGCGGCTCATCCTGGGTTAGGTTAAGGTTTTAGGCACCGAAAGGAAAGAGTTTATTGGGTTATGTCCCGTGCTCAAATTGAATTAATCACACAAGAAAATTTCATTAGTTAAAACAAAAAAAGTAATATATGTTTCTGCTGGGGTTATGAACAAATAATATATGTTTTGTTATGCTTGTTAAAAAAATTATAGATGTCCACTTGTTTTTTTATTTATTAAACATTGATTTTCATATCATGTATTTCTTGCATATCTGAATCTAATTTTAGGTGTGCATGCACTTACACTTGTATTTCTTTAAACCTTGATTTTCATTGTATATTTGATGGACGTCTGATTCTTATATTAGATGTACATATACTTATATTAGATGCAATTGTAAATTAGTTCTATGATGCACAAGTGAAATATTTGTTTCCACCATTGAAACAATATTTCTACATCATTAAATTGAGATATAATGAAATTTATTGATTTAATGGTAAAATCAAACGTTTATATGATGAAACACTATTTCATTCGTGCATTATAGAATTAATTTAAGAGTATTAATTAATTCAGAATTTGAATTTAATTATGAAAGTGTACTACACTTTACAGAAGAAATCTAAAGCCAAGTCCACATTAGTCCCCAAGTTTGGGGAGTGGGATGCCAATGATTCATCATCTGCCAATGGATACACTGTCATATTCAACAAAATCAAAGAAGAAAAAAGGGGTGGGAAAATTCAATCATCCCCAAAGAATTCATCATCCAATGCTCATAAACGTAAAGCTCTTCTTGGAAAGACTCTATCTGTAAGTTCTTTCTTTCTTTTCTTCTTCTTTTCGACTTTTCCTTACATACTTTACTTGCTCTTTACTTTAAAATTTAATTGAAAAACTCATAGTTACTTATTTTAAGACAAACAAATATAATTCACTTCACTATTATGGAGATTTAAACCTCAATTACTATTACATGCATTGATGATTTAAGTTAACGTACAAACTGCATGTATTGTTCTTATTCTAATTGCATATTTGAATTTGAAGGATTATTTTGTCATTCTGCTACAATTTGATGGCACGTAGGGTAGTTCATATTTCTTTTTCAAACCTTTATCTTGTTGCAATTATCTAGTAAGTTAAAGCCATGTGCATATTCCAATAACTTCTTGAAGAATTTAGGAAATTAATTGAGTATATTATCTTTGCTAAAAATGAAAAGTAGTAACTTTTTGTCTATCTAAATTCAAGTGCTATATATAGCACACTTTTGTGCATATTTTTATCTTGAACTTATGTAATAATTTTTTACTTTTACTCCTTTCTATCTTTAGACCTTACTTGATGATAGATAAAATACAATTGATTAGATTATTAGTAACTTGAAATGGACTGTCTTGTATCCTTTCAATTAATAATCCCTATATGTATTGATTCTCCATCTTTTTGAGTTATTGCAGAAGAAATGGTTTTGCTGTTGCAGAAATGCTCATTCTGAGTCATGAGAATGCTTTGAGCTTGGGGAAAATAACAATTAGGAAAATAGATAATTACGTTATATTTGTGTAAGGGTGACATTTGTGTTATATTACACGTTGGTAAAACTATTTTATAACAGAGTTTATGCATGATTTATAACTATGATTGTCAAACTCTCGAGTTAACTTTTCAAATTTTGCTAGCTTATGATTATAGGTCACAAAAACATTTTAACTCGTATGTAAACTCTCTTTTTGATAAACTCGTGACTTCGAATAAATTTTAATAAAATTGGTAGATTATTGATTTTACTTGTAGTTAATGAGTTTACCAATTTACATTAATTTTGCCTTAAAATGTAAAATTTTGGTATATTATTCGATAACTTGTTTAGCTATTCACGTGTTGTAATATGTTACTCCATTAGTTTCAAAATTATTTTACACTCCCTTCATTAGTCTCAAAATTATAAATATGTGATGTGATAGGTTATGTGGTGTAATTTAAATAATTGTAATAGGAGTTACTCATTTACCGTTAGTGTGTTATATAAACTACCCTAGTTATTTGAAGTTTTTTTTCATAGATAGACGAAAAGACAAGTAACCATCAAATCTTACACACAAGTTACGTTATCGTCCGACCTAACATTGACATTTTTGCCATTAATATTTCAACTGGGAAATTTGGACAGTTATTTGAGGTTATTATATGTTGTATGTAACATTATTTTTTTTGGTAGAATATAGTATGTAACATTATGAATAAAAGTCACAATGTCAAAAATTTATTCGGCTAAAAAAGAAAATTGAGAATGATTTATGTGTGTAAAACGGATTATGCAACAACTAATTTTCAGCTTTGGATAAAATTGAGTAGCATCAAAAGAGTGCAAGAATTGAAAATACAGAACTAAGGTTAACATCAAAACAGTTAGCAACAAACATAAAGACAATCTTCCAAGTAGGCTACAAGACTCCATTAATACTAAACCCTTACAAGCTCCTAAACCTAACTAAAATAGCTAGCGCAGTCCAATTCCCCACATCTAAACCAAAGTCTCCTCATTATTGTGTTTGTGAAAACCTGCAATATTTTGCAGTGCACATTTTCACAAGACTCTACAACATTGATGGAACTAAGTGTTTAAAAGAAAGGACATGCAGCAGCTAACTATTTCAGGTATATTGAGAGTTTATGTAAGTAGTAATAGTATCAATTAAGCTTTTCGTCTACTTGTTGAAGTGTATAAAAGAAACAAACTGAACACTATGAAGTTCGATAAGGTGCAAACACTGGACAGCAACAAGACACACATCGGCATGTAATAATTTATGAAAATAGAATTATTGAATATAAGAACATGTGTCAGTTTCTCTTAAATACCGTTCTCGTTCCAAAGTACATATCAATTTCTCTTGACCCACTGGAAGGAAAGTTCACAGCAAAAAGATGAGTAGGATGAGCAGAAGTAATCGTAGGCCTACATGGGCAGTCAATTTGTATTTTCTTATCGGAAATCAACTGTAATTAACAATAAATAACATCTTTCCGCAAGTATATTGTGAGTAAAGTGAACCAATATAAATATCCATGTGACGAGAATGAAAAAAAGTTTAAAATGACATTGGCATTCATAATGTTACAGTTCCCAGACCATGTCCTAACTCTAAACTCTAGAAGTTCCCAACTTTCGCTCAAACAAGCGTCGCAGAAGATAAACTTGCAGTGCACTAGCTCCAATCAGTGCTGCTGATTCAAAGATTGCTTTGTGTACTGCTCTTCGGCTCATCCCATCATTCACTGCATTCCACACAAGAAACATGATATTACTGCATTTGCATTCACAAAAATCTAGTAATAGAAAAAACAAGTTTGTATCTTTTATCAATTTAGAAAGATGTCTTCATATTCTTCCATAGTTCATACATCTAGGAAAGGATGCCAGAAAATATGTGGCATGTTCCAATCTATCTAAATGGTGTAAGCAGGAGTAGATCAAAATTTGAGTCATTGGAAAATAAAGTCAACTTTGACCACAAAGTAAACCAAGTAAGCAGCAAACCCTATCAAGAAATAGAAAAAGATGTTCTTAACCAATTGGCTCGTTTGGTGTGGTAGCTGAATAGAACTACGATGATTGCAGATTGGGACAGGAAGTTCTACTAAGTATTTGTTTGGATTAGCTTTTGCTTTGATGGACGTGAGTTTACACTGCCATTTTGCTGTGGTTTTCTGAAGCTAAAAATCTCAGCTGTTAATAGACGTACGTCTACAACCACTTCTACCGTGAAACAAGCAAAGCATAAATTGTATCTATAATTGAAAACCATATGTCATATATAATCTAAACTGATAAGTGATTAACTTTAGCATGAGTAAAATAATAAGAACAAAACTTAGATGCAGCACTATAGATACTGTTTTTATTTTGTTGTTCCTTTCAAAAAGACAATATTTTTATTATTTTCTGGAAGAGACAATTTCTTCAGACCTACTCAAAAAAATTAGTGACGGTTATTTTATTTTTCAGAGAAAAGTAGTTCCAAATAATGATTGGTATGAGGAAAGAATTTTATGTACAGAAAAATGTTAATGTTTAGATAAAAAGAAAGTAAACTTCAAATAATACCTATTGCTTGGCGGTCGGTTTGAGCTTCTAACCAATGTTGTTCAAACTGAATATTGTAAAGAGCTTCTTCCAACTTTGCTATCTGCTCTAGCAAAGGGTTGAAATGCTCTGCATTCAATCACAAAAGTTTTGATGAAAATTCTCTCATTACACTTCCATGCAACTCAAAAAACAGTGTACACTACACTACAAAAGTAAAAACAAATAACTACATACAAATTGACTTAATATAAGAGGCATTACCGTCTTTGGCATGTTGCTCGAAGTAAGAGAAGTGACCAACATGGACATCAAAATCGATGGTCTCATGATATGGAGATTTGTTGGTGAAACAGAACTTATGAACTCCTGGTTTGTGAGCAACAAATTCAAACTTATCACTAGTCTTGTCACGGAAATCTTGAATTTGTTCACCAGCTGGCCCCTTTACCTGAAATTGTCACATTGTCGTGTAATGAGATTCCAACATAACCAGAGATATTAAGGAAATAAAAATTGTTATTTCTAGCATTAGTGGATAGATATGTGTATTTGTACGGATGCTTGAGATATAATGTCCAAAGTTAGAGAAAGTAGCACGCCAATACACAAAAATACCTGAATGCGTATAATTTATATTTCTAATTGTAAAGGTAATATGCAACATATAAACTCCCAGACGTAAGGGAACTTTCTTCCTAAAAACAACTTTAATTGTTTTAAACCATGAGGTTATCTCCTAACTACAGATATAACATTTGTGTAGAGTGTGACCTGGATTCAATTTTGCTATGGAATTTAAGTTTGAGTTGACAATGGCTCATGTTCGGTACTTTATGGTCGGTTGCCACAGTCTCTCAAAGCACCTTTGCCTCTCTGATGCTTGGGGGCTGTGTTCGACTGTTCGGTATCATGAGGTCAGTACCCAAAAGCACAGGCGTGCCAAGTTCTGTTACGGCTGACTCGAGGAGCCCAAAAACCAACCAAGAGAACCTATGACAGCCGACCATAATGATTGTCCATCTGAGGGTGTCCACCACTCCACATGACCGACTGGGGAAATAGCAACCCACACTTGTACCATAAACCACATTGTACCGCTCCTTACAACACCCAATCATTGCCAGCAAAGAACGGAACATTTGCTGGGACCAGCACCCTCTGTAGTCAATGTGGAAATGCGGCGCGGCCAACCCAAAAATTGGTGCGGCACGTAGCGGGCGCTATTTCGGTGGTGCGGTCACTAATAAATTTAATACTAAATACCATACTATTCAAAAAGAAATACTAAAATACCTTAAACATTACTCAAAAATTCATGAAGTATTCATGATATGAAATAAAAGGGATAGCAAAACTGAAAATCGCTAATACCAATTATATACAACTAGTACAAGCTATTGTTTTACAATTGGTATGTCCGCTTTGACCGCTTTCCACTTCTGACACATGCCGACACGGCCTGGCGTGGTGGTTCTGATTTTTCCACGATAGCGGCAGGCGCGGCCGCTTTTGACAACAGAGCCTACACCCAAATGGTACATGGGTCTGGCAATGATTGGAAAACCCTATCTAGGAACCATATAAAAGGCCAACTTAGCTTCTGAATGGATCAGATTCCACTAACAGACACATTCCCTAAAACCCTAGGCAACCACCCTCTTAGCAGGGACTGAACCCCATGACGATGTTTTAAAAAAGATAGGCTCCCAACATCTAGAAAAAAATAAGTGACATGACTATGGACTGACAAACGTTCATTATTGTTGGTTTTTACTTTGTATGCTATAGGGTTTAATTTATATACAACATCAATGTATAGAGTTCTTATAGGGTTAATCGGATAATCAATCATAACATTTAGATTATTAGAAATTTGTGGATTTTATCATAATCACTTCTAAATTCACACACATATGATTGGTTGTGATATGCTGACAATGTAAAACCTTTTACACCGTTAATCAGTCATAACAGTCAACATTTATCATAATTGGTTATGTGATCACAGTGTAATAACTCATTCTTTATTTTCATTGCAAACCTTTCTTTTCAAAGTGCATCAAAATTCAAAATTAAACTATACTATCATATGAAATTGAGAATTAAGATTGAAGATCAGATCAGAAAAGAACAACATACCACAAGATCTACACCTTCATCACCATAATGCCAAGGAGAATCAGCCTTAATAACAACAAAAGAAACATGAACAGTGTCACCTTCATACTTGACATCATGTGAGAAACATTCATCTCTATCTATCACAAATCTTATCCCTTCTGTTTCTTTCCAATTCAACAACATCCCAATCAAAACAATCACCATAACACAACAACTATGTCTCATCATCATCTGCACCCAAAATTAATTAAATATAAATAAATTATTAATAAACCCCAAAATTAAAATTAAATCAAGAAAATAAAAAAAGATAGAACCTTTGTTTGATTCTTGGATTCACTTCTCTGAGATTTTGGACAAGAATCTTATGAAAGAAAAAAAAAGACACAGAGACGGCGATTCTTAATTTCAACGAAATGGTGTTTTTTTTTTGTTTGGGTTTTGGTGGTTTTTGTTTGAACTGGAAACGGTGTCGTTGGGTTTAGTCATATGCGGGTGTGTGATTGGACTGTGCAGGTCATTACACCAATGAAAAGTTGACACGTGGGATGAGTTTCAGTCATAATAGTTGTACTTGCTTGTGTGCAAGTGAAAATGTAAAACTACAACCAAAAAACAAAACATAAGATAGGTTTGAGTTTGCAATGTAGGTAACTAAATTTGATGATTCGGTTTGTCAAAAGTCAAGACTATATATTAGTTGAAAAATTAATTTGTACCCTTTTTAAAAAATTGAATAATTTTTAAACCTACTACTTTTTATGTTAAATCATATAAACTTTTAAGATTTCCCTTTTTCATATGGTTTTTTAATTATTTATCGACAATCATATGATTTTTTAATTGTTGTTTATGTTAAAAAAAAAAAAAAAAGTAGTCGAATGGTATTGTTCACTAAGCTGAAGTGAAATGATTTGAGTCGATTTGGTTGACGAAAAGCTAATAAGCTAAAAATAATTTTGAGAACCAAAAATAATAAACCTTCGACCTTTATGGATATGGCTTGCACCTTTTTAAATTGTAATGAAGGAAGTCTCCCGTTTAAATATTTGGGCCTTCCGGTGGGGGCTAATCCTAGTAGTTACTCTACTTGGGAGCCTCTCTTGGAGCATGTGTCAACGCGTTTGAATTCTTGGGGTAACAAATATATTAGCTTTGGAGGTAGAGTTGTCCTTCTTAATTCGGTGATCAATGCTATTCCAGTTTTTTACCTCTCTTTTTTGAAGATGCCAGGAAAGGTGTGGAGGAAGTTGGTGAAAATCCAAAGAGAATTTCTTTGGGGTGGTGTGACGGGGGGTCGGAAGATTAGCTGGGTTAAGTGGAGGTCCGTTTGTCATCCAAAGGGGAGGGGAGGTCTTGGTGTGAGGGATATCCGGGTGGTGAATATTAGTTTGTTGGCAAAATGGAGGTGGAGGCTCTTGAATGGGGAAAACGCTCTTTGGAAGGAGGTTCTTATTGAGAAGTACGGTCCGAATGCTTGTGATGTCGTGGAGGAAGGAGGGGGGGTTTAGGCCATCGGTTTCGTCGAGATGGTGGAAGGATATCATCCACATTGAAGGGAGAGAAGGTGTGAGTTGGTTTAATGAGGAACTGGAGAGAAGGGTGAGGAACGGAGAGAATACCAAGTTTTGGCATTGTAGATGGCAAGGAGGGGTATCTTTCCGGGTTAAGTATCCAAGGCATTTTAGTATGTCAAACCTTAAAGATGCAACAGTGGCGGAGGTTTGGGTGTTGAATGGGACCGTGAAGGAGTGGAGTTTTTCTTGGCGCCGACCTTTCTTTGTTTGGGAGGAACAACTCTTAATCAATCTTTTGGCGGATTTGGAGGGGCATGTTTGGAATGAAGGTGCGGACGGGAGGGGTTGGAAGCGGGAGGAGGATGAGGTGTTTTCGGTGAAATCCATGTACACCAAGTTGGAAGGTTTGGTTATTTTGGAGAACCGTTGGGGAGCGGAGGAGCAAATAGTGTTTAACTAATTGTGGAAAAGTTCGGCGCCTTCTAAGGTTGTTGCTCTATCTTGGAGGATGTTACTCAATCGCATTCCAACTAGAGAGAATCTTAGAAGGAGGAATGCCCTTCCGCCGGATGCTTCGTTGGGTTGTGTGTTGTGTGATACGGAGGTTGAAAGCATAAATCATCTCTTTTTGCATTGTCCGATAGCAATGAGAGTGTGGCTAGAGCTCCTTCGTTGGGTGGGGAATATGTTCACCATGCCTCATAACTTGTTTTCCCATTGGGCGTGTTGGAATGAGGGTTCACCGAGCAAGAAGATTGTTAAAGGATTACGACTCATTTGGCACTCAACAATTTGGTGTATTTGGAAGGCTAGGAATGACAAAATATTTAACGCGAAGGAGGTTGAGGTGTTGGCATTAGTTGAGGAGGTTAAGGTGTTGTCTTGGCGTTGGTGTTTAACTCGCATTAAAATTCCGACTTGTCTTTTTTATGAATGGTGTTGGGATCCTATGTGGTGCCTTGCTAGATAGAATTATTTGGTGGTCCTTGTTTGGGTGCTGTCTGTTTCAGTGGTAGGGGAGCTGCTGGGAGTTTTTGGTTTTTTCGGCAGTGCAGGATCTGCAGCGGTCCTGTTAGTAGCCTCTGTTTCTTGGTGCTTATGCTGTGCGGCCAGCAGCTCGTTGCTGGTGTGGGGTGGCCTCTTTTGGCTACTGCCTTTTTGTTTGTTGTTTTAGGTGTAGGCCTTGGGAGGCTTGTGATTTGTTCCTGGGTTCGGTTGAATTCGGGTCTTAAAGTTTTTTTTTATTGAGTTGTTGCATTGGCGGAGAGATGTCCGGTCTTTGTAGGCCCTCTGGTATTGCACTCTTTTTTTTCGTTTTGTGGGTTAAGTGTTCCTTGCGCTAACTTTGCTTAATAAATTTTGCCGTTTCAAAAAAAAAAAAAAACTACTGCAACAACAATTTTAAAATTTGTATTTTTTAAAATTAACTTTCAATCAATTTTAACAACTTTTATATTTATAAATTATAATGTATTATAACACATTGAATATTCAATAAAACATAGGAGTAATAAATTTTTAATATTTTAACTTGTGCTATTGAATACCTAACAAAGACATGATATTAATAATTTTATAGCATTAAAAATCAGAATGATATTTACAAAATAGTTATAATAATAATTAAATAAGAAAGAGTACAAATATAATATTTTCTTGAAATTGAAACTTTGACCAAAAATATATATATAAATGGACATATCCTAATTATAACTTCTGTATTTTTTTCTCTTAAAAAACTTCTGTATTTTTTGGTACTAATAACTTTGGTATTTTTTGCCACCTTTTATTTTATAAAATATTGATCGACTTAATTTTATAAATGGAGGTATTTATTTATTTGTTTTTTTTTTTGCTTTGTTTTTTGAGGAGAGGTATTTATTTTTTAGTGACCAAATAAAAGTGTGGTTATATTTCCCTATAAAAAAGTGTAGTTATTTTCATCTCTATGAAACCAAAAAATAACTACACTTGTGTATTTTCCTTCAAAAAAAAAACTACACTTGTGTATTAATATGCAAATGGGCACAAAATTATACACTTCCCGTGAGTCATGCAATTCGATTTTTTTTGTCACACCTCTTTTAAATCTGGTAACGTCATGAAATGACCGAAATAATCTTAAATTTTAATTAAATTCCTTTTAGACATAATTCTGGTTCCCCTGTCTAAACATATATTTGATTTATACAAGATCAAATGTTTAAGACTATGGTTTTATCCCTAAAAAAAAAAAACTATGGTTTTATGCGATTTTATATTCCCTCATGTTTGATTATTTGTGATTAGCTTGATTTTGAACAAGAAAGTAGTGCTTACCATTTTCGGCTAGTTTCGATTTTTTGGGGTTGTTAGCATGTGTAGTACCAAGACAACGAATGTTGTGAATTCAATGTAGTTTTTTTTAAGGAATCAAATGTAGTTGCATTGCATTGAAAAGTTGCGTAGTCAATTTCTAAAAAAAACAGCTAGTTTCTTCTTTTATACGTTTGCTCTGTGCCACCATTTTTGTTGGTTTTGCTTATGTTCTCATGGGCAGGTTTGATGAGGTCGTTAACTTATGGCCTTCGCTTTTGACAACATCTGCTCGTTTAAAATTGAATTTTTGTCACATGTGGTTGCTAGAGTTTTGGTTTACAAAACCTATCTGAACTCGTGTCATGAAGGAGAGATGATACAAGTTTTTTTTTATTTTTAAGGATTTTTAAAGAGGTGCAACACAAGGACTTCCCAAGAGGTTGGTTTACAAATACTAGAAGGTATCTTTCATTTCCTCTTAATCACAAAGATCAGTAATAAATTCTCATGCATTTAGGTGGATAGTATTTCCTTGTCTTTTTGTATGTCAAAGACAACATTTGTTTATGATCTTTGTAACAACCAACTTTCCGATTTATATTAAGTTGGTCATAAAACTACTTTTTAATTTGGTGCAAGGTTCACATTAAACCTTCTAATCACAAAGATTCAAAGTGATTAAGAGGAAATGAAAGATACCTTCTAGTATTGCCACTATCTTCACATGCTTCTTCAAAATACTTTCACAAAGTTTTGGTGCAAATTTTCTCCATACAAGTTTGCCATTTATCTCCTTGAAGTTTTCTAACAACTGAGAGGTAAAAGTAAGAGCAGAAAACCAAGTAATGATTTGGAATTTTTGCAATCTCTGCCTCTAAGAGCTGTTATTGTTGTTGTTGGCCTCACCCTTTCTTGCTAGTAGATGCGTTGGATCCGTTTTCTCCGATGAAGAGCCTAAGTTGAAACCACTATGGAGAGTGTTATTTTAGTCGTGTTGTCGTGACCACCATTTTATACTGTTTTTGTGGCTGCTTTGAGAATGCTACATTTGGAGATTCAATTTCACTATTTTTTTCTCAATGTGACATACAATAATGTTAATTAACCTCTGGAAACACCCTTTCCATTGCCTTTTGATAGCAGTGTCTTGATCTGCGACAATAGTTTTAGGAGAAACCCTCGCCCACTGCTTCTAACCAAGTACTTAACAACCAAACAAATATATCCTACGTTTCATCAGACAGAGCACGTCCCAAAAGAATAGATTGTTGATGATGATGATTAACTCTTGTGAACTGAATAAGATGCAATTTGTATCTATTTGTTATGTTGAGTCAAAAATCACCACATCACCAAAACATTTGTATGTCATTCTAAACCTTGGGTCAGCCCAAAACGATTTGACAAATGTCCTCCTACATGCATTTGAAATGCATAAAATAATCCAGGATTAATTACTACAAAAAGAATGCAGGGCTGCTGCTACATCAGGTAGCAGGTCCGAAACTCCACAAAGAAGCTGCCTCCAAAACTCGAATTTCTGCATTTAATCGCCGCCACTGACCCCATACCACCAGCTATGACCGAGACTCCCACCGATTCTTAGACAACCATGTAATTGACTGAAGACTGCTAAATAAAATGCATAAAAACCAAAACAGAACTAGCTGAAATATCCCGGACCAAAAATTGCAGCTTGCAATTTACCACTAGCTGAAACTTACACTACCAGCCCCAACAGAACCAAAACAGAAGTACAAGACTGCTGCTATTCTGCTAGGATGTAAATCAGAATCATCAAGCACATAATAAGTTTTCTTTTGCTCTTTAGTTTTCTTTCTATGCACTCGAAAAAGCTATGAACTTCTTGAAGAAGAAAGATTGTGATTATGGTCTCAAACAAATCTAGAAATAATACATTTTTCTTTATACTATAAAACACTTTATTTCTCACTTTCTTGTAAACCAATGATACAAACTGTATTTATACTGCATTGAATCACCAATTCTTCCTATTCTGCCACAAATATGGAAGTAAACGTAAAGACAAATCTCTTGTAGATTTTGTCTATCATGATTTAACTGATCATACATTTGAGTCTATTTTGGCTTCCTAAAGTAAGTGAAGTATCTGGTTGAGGCAGTGTTGGGAAACCAGTCAAGTTTTTGCTATTGCTTTGTAACAATGATTCAATATGTGGCAATGCAAAGCTTTTAATTTCATCATCTGTCGACTCCAAATCTGCAATATTAATCAAATAAATTTATTAGAATAGAAACACTTACAATTTATTTATTCATTCATAAATTATAATACTTAACATGAATTACCTGAAAATCGAAAATATGGCTCTTTGCCTATTTGCAAGATGGCATTACTCAAATACTCCCATTTATTATTCGAAACAAACTCTGATCTTGATAATGTATTTGATAGTAGAAGAGTTGCAAATAGTTTCCGCAACGCCAGAATTGATTCCCACTTATCTAAGTTTATCTATGTTTTGATACTCCATACTCGAGGGGCCTAATGATTTGCACACACTAGAATTTTTGAACACAATTGTTGCTTCTGATATTCCAAATCATATTCTGAAATGCTGAAACTTAAGGTTGGAGTACTTGTAAGGTTATTGAAAAATATATTTTAGTGTGGAACTCGACTAATCATCGCAAAAATGGGAAAATATATTCTTGAAGGAAAGGTTCAATGATAAAGGAATGTTGGTAACAAGGTTTATATACCTAGATTGTTGTTGACACCTTCTAATCCTATAATTCCATTCAAATTTCAAAGGAAGCAATTTTCACTGGTTATTATATATGCAATGACTATTAATAAAAGTCAACCGCAATCTTTAAAGCATGTTAGAGTCTATCTTATGCAATTTGTGTTCTCGCATGGATAACTATATGTGAAGGAACAAATTGAAAATATTGATTACTGATGATGAATATCAAGATACAAACGCAACCTCTAATGTATAAAGAAGTGTTTCAAAATTTAAATGAGGTAGTCTTATGCTACGAGTCTGTGCGTGAAGTCAGGCTGAATAAGAGGCAGAGTGTGGATCTCGATATAATTACCTCAAGTATCATATCTTCATAATAAATCTCTCATTCCTCTTTAAATGTGCCCATTCTCTTATGTTACTCTTTCTCTTCTCCCTCTCCAACACACCAATGGCTTCACCAACACAATTTCTATTTCTTTTACTTCTTCTATCTGTATCTTTACAACCTTCCTCATACCCTACCTTTTCATCCCATACATGTTCTATACAAGAACAAAAGTCTACGCAAACTGTGTAGACTTACCAACCCTGAACTCAACCCTCCAATAGACCTATAATCTTAAAAACTCCACCCGCTCGGTTGAATTTCTTAGGGAATAAACCCAACCTACATTGGAAGGCTTGGAGTGCAAGTCATTCCAGCTTTTAAATATAATAGAAATGCAATGGTTGCGAAAAGCCCTAACAATAAATCTTACGCTGATTTTATTCCCAATAAGTTGAACTTTTGATTCTTTGGACATGATATCCGAGCATGACTTAGATGGAGGTTGTATAAAGCCTTATCCCTCCCACTATTAAGGTTTCGGTTAACGTCCGTTAACTACGTCTAGCAAGTGGCCTCCTCTATAACGATGAATGGCATGCTGGTTGGACACGCCTTAATTCAATAAAATTTGCACTCTAGATAGACGCTGAGCTTGATTGGAGCTAAGCGTTATAGTGGTTCTGCTTCCTGGTGGAGAAACACTATAACTCTTAGTGCCAATCAACCTAAGCTTCTCTTTAGAATGTAAATATTTTTGATTTAAGGCATGCCCAACGATCATCCCGTCCCTCGTTGTAGAGAAGGACACCCACTTGCAAGACGTGGCTAATGAAGTCGATGTTAACCGGAACCTTAATAGAGGTATAAAGCTTTATAAAACCGCCATCAATGTCATGCTCGACTCTCATGTCCCAAGTATCAAAAGTAAACTTTTTAGGAATAAAATCAGTGTAAGATTTGAGGTCAAAGCTTCTTACAACCATTGGGTTGTTATTATCTTTAAAAGCAGCAGCAATGACCCATGCTCCCAATATTCTTGTGACGGTATGGATTACTCCCCATGAAATCCAACCTTCAGGATTTGGCAGGGCCGCTATGAAGACCACCGAGAGGGTTGTAAAGTCAAGGATAGAATAAGAAAGAAGAAGAAGAAAGAGTAATTGTGTTGGTGAAGTCATTGGTGCCTTGAAGATGGAAGGGTGTCGATTAATATTTAGTTTTTATTCTCGAAATAAAGAAGTGGTCAAGAGAATCGATCCCTTGCATATGACGTGTGCTTTAGAGGTTGATTAATTGCTTATTGATTCAGTGCTAATTAGGGTATTGGAAAGCCGCTCTATTCTAACCTCATATGTTCCTCTAAAATTGCTCAAAATTTTTTTTGTCACTCATATGCCGATGGTGTATCGCTGGACCAACCTTGGCATTTCTTCTCGACAATGTGTTCTACCAAAGTTGGTCAATTTTATATTTAATCTAATTTATAATCCTACAACATATTCAGAACATGGATTGTATTGTAATTTTGATGATTAATTGTTTAATGTTAGAGCTAAAGTGCGATCATGGAAGGAGGAATACCGTTCAAAAGAAATTAGTGGGATAAGGCTTGGTTGTTGTTGTATTGATATTGGTGGTTTCTCAGCCCGGTTCTCCTTGCATCTCTAACTTGCCTAGGACTCTTTGTGTTTTGGTTTCCAAAAGTTAACATATTTCGCTTTGTTTACGTCTACTCGTGCTTAATATCTTTCATCTAATGATCACTGTTTACCATACTCCTTTGGTTTCCAATTCATTGATTCCTGTAGTTGGCAGATTGTTTTGAGATTGGTCTTCCTTCGTTAGTTATTCTGGTCATCCTCTCTCAGGTATGTTACTTTATT
>Ga0315913_1005255_pt1 | contig 15725 bp, 14 predicted proteins | sample MpolsnodulesMG_FD_207736 | JGI IMG/M metagenome (GOLD analysis project Ga0315913, IMG submission 207736) | Medicago polymorpha root nodule microbial communities from Los Angeles, California, United States - small nodules | ecosystem: Host-associated > Plants > Roots > Nodule | place: USA... | reverse complement strand
TGACCCGTTCTTTTATCCGACCCGTTCTTACCAATCCAAACTATGGTGGATCCTACACAAACACCACCACCCCCTCCTGGAGGTCGTGGTGGCAGCGGCGCTAACATTAACAATTCCGGCGGCGACGCCAAGCTTTTCTACATTTTACCTTTATATATTTCAGAGGAACCAGAAGTATAGCACAGGAAAATGAATTTAGCTATCTAAATATTAACTTTTCAGTTGTCAATGATTAAGTTTTTGCAGATTTTCTTGCTCTTTGTCTTTGGTTGTTGTCATTGTAGTATATTGTGTAGGTATGACTTGCTAATACATCCGCCGGTGCTTGCAACTTTCAGGTTGTTTTGCCAGAGGGTTCGAAAGATATTTCACCATCTGTTCCATTTCCTGTGAAGGAAAGACATGAGGTATTGCTACTTTGATATCTTCTTCCATCCATAGATGATAGATATCTATGACATTCCATTGTTTGGGTTTTATAGTCCATCCATAAAATTGTTGCAGACAAAGTTTTCACACTTGGATATTGCTGGTAGACCTGTTATTGTGCTAGAGAAGAACTACGCTGTGCCTGAGCATAATGAGCATTTTCAGGTATTACTGTTGCACTTTTTTGGAGGCTAAAAGTTCTGAATTTGAACTAGCCAGCCACCGACAATATAAAATGCACTTTTATCTTAATATGATCCACAAACATCTTATACTTAAGAATGATATTCCCTCCGTCTCATATTAGGTCCCTTTTGAGTTTTACACGGGTATTAAGAAAATGGTTAGTATTGTTAATTTTGATGATAAAGTGTGTTCCATTTACTACAACACCCTTATTAATTATAGTTAGTGGAGTAGTTAGATGATTGAAATGTAATAAATAAGGTTATGTTAATGGAAAAGAATAATAAATGTTGTTTTGGTATTGTAAAATGGACAAGTAATTTGAGACAAATAAAAATAGTAAAGACGACACCTATTTTTGAGACGGAGGGAGTATTAGTATCCTGAATTTGTAAGGATGGAAATCTTATATCCTGAATTTCATGTACTGGTTCTATTATTGAATTGGATACTCACTGCAGATATATTTTATTTGCAGTTTTCTTTTTTATTGGAAAAAACCTAAGTTTCATAATGAAAAGAGATAAAGTTTGAAAATAGTTTATAATGGCATCCCTCAACATACTAGCTGGATTTGTAAGGATGATATAGGTCCAATGTAAAAAATCTAATATGGTATCAATTATCAAAACCTATCCATTCAAGTCACCCACCAAACCCAGTAGTACTAGCCTAGGCTTATTTTCAACTTTCAAGTATTGCATTGAGAAAGACCTACCAGGTGTGATCATGGCAGTCAAATTGGGATATGTATCGTGTATCGTAAGATACATGAACAAAAAAATATGACTTAAATATCATATATTATAAACTACGAAATACTTCAAATATCATATATAAACTTCAAGATACTTCAAAACTCAAGTCATAAACAAAAGTAAATAACATAAAGCATCCTTAATTCAATCAAAATCAAACATATAGACTGTAGAGAAACAAATCGTGTATGTGTTGGAAGTCGTAAAGGAATAGAAGGTGCGTGGCTTTTGGGAATAGCTCCAAATTAACTGGTAGGTTACAAAACAAAACAGCTCCAAATTAAATGGTAAGTTACAAAACAAAGCTCTTGATTACAAAATGGTTCGCCTGCAATAGCTGATGGGTTGCTTAAACCTGACCCAAGAAAACCGGGGATGTTTGGGGTTTTCTGGAGTAGGGGTGAGCAGAATTTTTAGACCCGCCCGCTAACCGAAATAACCGTAAAAACCATTAGCGTTGCGGGCGGTTTCTAATGGGTCTCGGGTGCTCATCTATGTAAATAGCAGTTTGAAACGAGTCTGGGCGGGCGGGACCGGTTTTAAAAAAATTCATCCAATGATACCCGAATCCGTCTGCTTACATACTTAACTGATGTGACTCCACACTGCAGCAGCAGTGCATGCTCATCCACCTTTATCTATTGTTTATGTTTTTCCAAAAAGCCTATAGTTTAGAGTTGCTATACTCCACTTTAACAGGCATGTAGGACTTGACTATTTGTCATGTATTATTTATTGACTCCACTATATTTGACAATAAAGAAAATTAAGTTAAAATAAAAACAACATTAACAGTTAGTTTAAATAAAAAGATAGAGAAACATTTTAGAAATACAATGCTGCTAGTCACCCCAGCTTTCTTATTTTAACACTGTCGCTTCTACATCAGTTACTCCATCTCCCTTTGTCCGTCGTGCAAGCTGTTTCCACCTCCTCCTTGTTGTTCAGTCAGCAGTCCACAGTGGGTCTTCCTCTCTCGTTCTCCATTTCAACTTCTGTCTACTATCCTTACCTTATGTTGCAGAGCTTTATAGAAATCATTATTGGTCCAACCCGTTTGAACCCATCCGAATAACCCGCAACCCGAACAACCCATAACCCGTGCTACCCGAAGTATTTATTGGGCGGAAATGGGTCTGATATTTTACTATTCTGTTTTGGACGTATCGAGGTTTTCGGGCCCGAACCCGTCCAACGCTCACCCCTATTCTGGAGGGTCATCCAAAACCCGACCCGGTTCCAGACTGTTCCATAAAAAAACGAAAAATAATTTGAAATTTTTTCCGGTTCGCACATCCCGACCTAGTTTCTGCAACTGAAACGCAAATGTCACAGTATCGTAGGATACTAGATTGAATCGGGATACGACTGGGATACAGACCCTGATATGCATCACCCATGGCTGTTCGTATCGTACTGGGATGCGTATCATGGGATAGGTGGGATACTAACTACAGTGGGTGTGATACTGATGGGTGCATTGAGAAAACTCAAGCATGGTAGTCAAATTGGGATATGTATCGCGTATCGTTCGACCACTTTTTTAAATCGTGTATCTTAGCATATCGTGTATCATAATATACATGAAAAAAAAGACTTAAAATATCATATATAAACTCCAAAATACTTCAAATATCATTTCGAAACTGAAGTCATAAACAAAAGTAAATAACATAAAGCATCCTTAATTCAATCAGAATCAAACATAACTCCAAATTCTAAGGGTTCTGCCCCATTAGTGAATGAGCAGAGAGAAAAAGAGTAGTGAAGAAACATAGAGATAAACAGCAGAGAAACAGAGCATGGAGAAAGAGAGATAAAGAGCATATATATAGACCGTAGAAAGAAAAAGAGGAAGTGTGGGAAGTTGTAAAGTACAAGAACATGTGACCCTATAATATTTGACGGGTCACACGATCCCGGCCCGTTTCTAGTACCGACCCATGTAAAAAAAAAAGTTTTTTCTGCCGGGCTGTGCAACCTTACCCAGTTTCCGCAAGTGAAACACGAACATGTCACAGTATCGTAAGATACTGGATTGAATTGGGATACATGGGATACGCCTGCTATACATGGTCATTTGGGATACAGACCCTGATACGTATCGCCCATGACTGTTTTCATATCGTATCGGGATACGTATTGTGGGATACATGGGGTACTTACTACACTGAACTCAAGTACTACATTGAAAAGAGATAAGACCTGAAAATAGTTTATAAAGAGCATGAACCCCTCACCTTACACGTCAATTTTGTAAGAGCACTTATACATGGATCACCTTAGGTGGCATACACTCTTTGACACCAACACACAATTGTGACACATGGCAAAAACATTAAAAGAAGAGATGAGAGGGGGTGATGATGTGATGTGAAATTACTAAAACACCCCTAACACATGGGGTGTTTATGAGAGGTGTATAAAAAAGGATGTCTACCTATCTTTTTCCTTTTGTAAGGATGAGTAAAACCCGATACAAAATAATCTAATTGTTTGTACAAAAAAAAAAAAAAACTAATTGTTCACATTTTAAAAGCATATTTTTGTTGTTTAACCCCATCGGCCAATCTAAGTATGAAGGTTAGATTTTGTTAGACACGAGAACTAGAGAAAAGGGAAATTGTGATTTGATTACTTTTTGTACAGGGTGGTTTCTTTTTAACTTATGATATAGTATTTGACTTTGTTAGGTCTACTGGTTACTGATTACTCTTGCCTGTATTGCAGGTCTATTATAAGTTCAACCGTCTTTCTATGCTCAGGGAGCCGTTAATGTTGATTTCCGGCTTTTTCTTTCTATTTGTTGCCTCCATTGTCTACATGCATGCAGACTTATCAATCTCCAAGACTTCTGCATCTTATTTGGCAAAGATCCAATGGGAAGAGGTAGTCAACTTTTGTCATTTACAAAATCTTTACTTGCAAATGGATTATGGTACTAATACAGTACACTCTTGTTTCATCATTCAGGTTCAAGCAACTATTCATCAGGTCCATAGGATCATTAGTCGTTGCTTAACAACACACGACAAGCTAGAAGCATCGTTGCGTGATCTTTCTAGGACAGGTGATATTCAAGGGTGTAAAGCAACCAGAAAATCTGTTGATAGCTCGTTGAAAGAGCTCACAAAAGAGTTGAAATTACCAGTGACATTTTTGCAGGCTTCTCCTCAAGCTGCTCAAATATTACCCAAGGTCATTTTGGAATTGCTTTAAAATAAATAAAGATAGAAATACATTCTTCCACATAAAATTTCCCTCTTGATTTATAGTTCCATATTTATTTTATTTTTGTTTTTCAGGTGGAGGAAGTAATTGCGAAGGAGAGAGATTTGCAGGAGAAGCTTATGGCAAAACACTCTACTGTTGTTGATTGTTATGAGAAGAAGTTAGGAGGAAGGGAAATTGAAAATCGGATTGCTTCACACCAGCAGAAAATTACAGCTCTGAAACAAGAGATTGATGATCTTATGGACTTGATCGATGAGATATGATAGATGACTATGGTGCTTGATATGATAATGTGCTCCCATTTTGACCTTGTTTTACTTGATTTAGGTCAGAAATTTTTAGCGGTTAGATTGTTTCTAAGAGATTAGTGATACTTGTTTTGCGCGGGTGAGAATGATGTTACTGTCTATCGTGTACTATGTTATGATAATTTGAGCATATATATACACTAGAATAAGGATTATAATTTATTTTTTTGTCACTAGTTTATTGTTACTGCGCTGCTTTTCATCCCCTCATTTCTTAAAAACTTCGCTTGTTTCCAGAAAAATACTTCTAGATATAAGTTACTTTCGATCAGCAAATTTTTAAAATGTGTATATTCCAACACATTTTAAGGTAGGATTTTTCTTTTACTAATTGGCCTAACGACCCAATGACAAAGAAACTGAGTAACAAATCTACGGACAAAATCACGCACCACTTGCGTAGGTTAATACAATCCCTACTACATTGACGAAAAAGGGAAATCACTCGCCACATCTTATACTATTTTTGATTATGGAAAATGCAAAATATGAAGAGCTGTCACAAAGTCATCAGAACCATGTGCGATCGGTTACTGTCACCATCATTGAGGTGATTTCTGCTTAATCTGGAACTAAGCGACAATTTCCTTTATCAATTAATAAAGCAGGCTTCAACCATGCATTGCGCTAGAAACACTCTTTTTTAAGTAAAATCAGTTCCACACTTTTAAAATAAGTCATACATATTATGGTAAGATATATATGAATTTCATATAATAAAAGAGTGGTGTCAAAGAGCATCAAAAAAAAGTGTTTATAACACTACTCTACTCTCGTAAAAATAACTTGCTATATACAGTATTGCTATTTGAATATTCATCAATAGTAATGCAAACACCGGATAATTTAACTATGATTTGAATTGCATAATTTAGTAATTTATAGGACATGATTTAAAAATATATATTTATTTATTGAATGGAGATTATTTATCTATATTTAAATAGCTTGTTATTCGTTAAATTCAAGTGGTGTTATGAAATGTATGAGTAGTTGTTTAATCCTGATTTGAACAATTGAGCTAAAGTGTTAAGACATGTACACAATTGGAGCAAGTAAATAAATTCAATTTGAATTTTTTTTAAAGAACAATAACAAAAAACCTTTAATATGATCATGTATGCATTTTACTCCTTAAAATGAATTTTTTTTTCTTTTAGAAATGTGAGCATTTCTTTGAGGTCAAAATAACAATAAAGCATATCAAAGTCTTATAAAATAAAAAACATATGAAATCCAGGCCATCCATCCATATTGGGCTTATGAAATGGAGGTGCAATGGGCCCAAATTGAGTCATACTGTGACGTTCCCCTAGGGTTTTGTGTAATAAATAAATAAATAATTAAAATTGGAGGAAAGATAAATTGAGTGAGAATCACTTCTTCCGGATAAAAAATGGAGACATCTCTGCGATATGGAGGAGATTCAAAAGCCTTAAAAATCCATGCCAAGGAGAAAATTCGAATCGACACCAATACCTTCTTCCAGGTAATCACATTTTTCCAATCTTTTCTATGTATAATTCATTCAATATACTCAACAATTTGTGTTTGTTATCCCAACAAAGGTTCGTGGAGAGCTTGACACAAAAAATGGACAACCTAATTCTTTGCGTGCCCTCGTTCGACATTTCTATCCAGATGTATGTACTGTACTATTAGTATTGTCTTCGTTTTCATTTTCATTTACATTCATTAATTGATTTACTGTTGTTGTAGTTATCAGCAACCCTTGGTGTAGGAGTGCAATATGATAAACTTAACAATGTTGGAGACAAGCGATATGCTAGAAATGACAAGTTACGCTATACTGTACTTGCTAAGAAAACATTTCGTGTTACCGAAGATGGTCTTGTCAACTTCAAAATTAAGGGTGCTTGTGATGTTGACCAAGATTTTAAAGAGGTACTATACAATCTACTCATTTTTTGAAATTCTATGTTGAAATTAATGCAATGCTGAATTTTTTTTATTTTTCTGTAGAGGAAATCCAGAGGAGGGGCTGAGTTTTCATGGAACATATTCAATTTTCAAAAGGACCAAGATGTTAGACTCAGAATTGGCTATGAAGCTTTTCAACAGGTTTCACTTGTTTTCTCTCTCAATTGCAATTTCCAATTATTATTACTGTTCTGTTCTGCATATGTACTTACTTATGAATGAATGCCCCATAATTGAGAAACTTTTTTTTTTTACTTAAGCTTCCTCTTGCAGCGGGACATGACTTATTTTTATACAGCTATAGTCATAGATTATATAGGTGTTGTGAAATAGTAGGGGGAATTTGTTACGCTATTTAGTACGAAGTGTTGTTAAGTAGTGGCTATAGTGGCACTATTTTTTGCGATTCACTGTTCACATGATTGGATTATATTGATATCAAGGGAATCTCCTATCCTGCAATGCCATTTCAGTTTTAAGAACTTAATTCTTAAACAACTTTCACTCTAACACTACATAACTTTAAGACCTTCAAATGGATCTGACAACTTCTACATATTTATATTTCTGTAAAATGGGGTTCACATGCTACCTGAGGATTTATTTTTATTGGTTTAGAATCGGTTCTTATATAAGAATGGTTCTTACACGAGGTACTTTCATTATTCTCTTCTAATAGCACTTGTAAGAACCAATCCTAAACCTTGCGAAAATATGACGGTGTCAGGACTCACAATAGCTTAGGTTATTAGCACCCGTCCTTGTTAATAGTACACAGATAAATTGAAGGGATCAAATATATAGGAAAAGATAACCACCAGTAAATGAGAATAATATTATCTTTTGACCTCTTGTTGTCTAACAAAGCCTGGCAGATCACTAAATGCTGCAAGGGTTACCATGATGTTCTGTTGATAACTATGACTTCCAGTCATTTATAATGTAGGGAAATCCTCACTTGCCCCTATTTTCTTTTTATTACATTCTCCATCTCCATGCAGTTTTGTTAGTCTACACGAAACAAAGTTAGTTAGCTAGCTCTATGATGAACTGTCATAGGGTACAAGTAACTATCAACTATGGATTTTGTCCAAAGTTGAAAATATGTTAAATTCATTCTCTGATAAATAGAAATGTTAGACCAAATGTGTGCTAATGTTATACTCATGTCCAATATCTATATTTGAAGACATGAGTATTGAATTTAATGGAGGCAAGTAACTGGAAATTGTTCGTGGTGACCTAGATTGAATTGTGAGTATTGACAGATTGATCGGTGCAATTAAGTAGAAAATTAAATTATGCCAAGCCTAACATTTAACTTCCGTTAAATTGTTTTTGGTCTAGAAGTGGTAGTTAAACTAAGATAGTGAGTTTTTTATTTTTCATTTGTTGGCAGTATTTTGGAATTGAGAAGCAGAATCTGTGAAGTTACAGCCAATCATTTTATCGAATATTTTGATGGCTTAGTTCAATGTTCCTTTTCGTAATTTTGCCGAGTTATTCTTTTCATGTTGTCTTTCCTTAGTAATGCATTCTATCTTTTGTTTAGACCAAAATTTCACTGTCTTAAAACTACTCTTGTTCCAGGTTCCTTATGTGCAGATTAGGGAGAATAATTGGACATTTAATGCAGACTACAAAGGTAGATGGAATGTGAGATATGACTTATGAGAATAGCAGAGCACTTTTTCTGTAGACATGTTCTGCTTGTCATTTTTTGGTACACATGTTCTGTTTCTCACCCCCAACCCTAAGCCTCATCTAAGAAGAGGGACCATGAATACATTTTAAATTTGGTCATTAAATTGAAGTGCAATACGGTTGAAAATAAATTTGTATGATTTAATATTTATTCTATAATTTGTATTAGAATTCTTAACAGCAAATTGGTCCGAAATCAGATTAATTTGTGTACGAATTAAACTATGTAAACTAGATTTTACATCCCCAGCGTAATTCAAGTGGTTGAGTTGAGACAGTGAAATGGCAATACGCCAACTGTGTATTATAGCGGGATTTGTGGGTATCACAAGAGTCTCGTGTGTGCTTATAATCAAATTCATGTATGCATCATTGGTGTGAGTCCGCATTTAAAGAAATGAAAATGGGCTGACTATTGTTTATGTTTTATCTAGAGAATCTGTATATCTAATATTAGTTGTAACAAGAAATGTGAGTATGTATGATCTATAACAAAAATTAAAAGGCAATGATGTCCATGTTTTGAACTAGCTGTTATTATTATTGTTTGCTAATATATCTATTTTCTAATGAAGCATAGCATCAGTGAAAAGTTAAGCTAGTTTATATGTAGTTGCGATGGTTAGCAGGTAGGTGAGTTAGTTATGAAAATGTGACAACTTTGAGGACAATGTATGAAAATAAATGTAAGTGTTAATTTGATTAAAAGATAGATATAACATTATTAAAAGATACGGTGTTAGACAACTTTTAGTTGTGAAATAACTTTTCTCTATTAAAAATATGTTTTATTTTTCCTCATTTTCAAACTTTTGATTAAGTAAAATTATAAGTTCATGAGTTAATATAATTATATTTTCTATCCAAAATATGTTCATTCTTTATTTGGCAAAAACCTCATTTCATCTCTCAGAAACAATATCCAGCCCTATACAAACAATTTTCTAATAAAGATGGAAATTCTACACTCCAAATTAAAGCGTATTTTGCCGAGCATTTATCTTGTTCAATCTGGCACTACATGTGAGAAATAAATTCTATGAAATGGAGGCTCAAGTTATGGCATTTGATTATTCTTTAATAGTAACATTGATCAGAAGAAATGCTCCTCCATTGCATACCTCATGCCTAATTTCACATACATTGCTTTCCTTCCTAACTCATACACGTGATTCATTCATGGTAATAATGCTGTACCCAGGTTGCTGCTATCAGACCAAAGCCTTTTCCATCCATCTCTGAACAACACCACCAGAACCCCATACTCTATTATTACCTCATCACAAAGGAGTTGAGCCAAAGGAAGTTTGAAAGAGATAAACACAGATATAAGATTAAGATTGATGGAATCCATTTTTAAAAAGTATTGCTACTTATAACTAGTGCTTTAACAACAATGTTTAAGGATTTTAAATAAATAAATTATTTGCTAAAAGTGTAAGATGTTTTAATTTTCAATGCATTGAATGATAATTTTTCAACTAGTCACAAGTACAAATATAGATCACTTAGACACACATAAAAGATAAACATCATTTTATTATTTTAATAAAAAGAAAAATTGATTATTTTCTTTCTATATTTTTGTGATTGTAGGAGTGTGTCTAAATAAATTAGATTTGAGTTTGTAACCACACAAGACTTGCTTGGTATTAAATGCACAATTCGAAAAACTTACTCCCTTTCGTCTCAATTATAAGAAAAAAATCAATTTTAAATTTAAGAAAGTTAGATCATTTTTGTAATTTTTGAGAGATCTAAATTTGAATCCAAAATAAAACAGATTTTTTTAATGTACTTAAATTATCTCTCATCCAAATTTAGTTGTAAATTACCATATCCCTTTGTAGATTACCAAAATATTGTAATAATGTTAATTGAATGTGTATAAAAAATTACTAATAAAGTTGGGTGCCGCCGAGAAGAGAGAAAAAAGAAACAAGATTTGTATGAATGCAAAAAGAAAGATTTGTTTGAATTGAAAGATAACAATCCAAATAAAGGAGACAAGAAGTGTTTTTCAAAAAATAAAAATAAAAATAAAAATAAAATAGTAAAATACACAGTGCAGTTGTGATTGCTACTTATATAGTAGTCAGTGGTACTCCAACGCAAGCTAAAAACGTTAAGCACTTTTCTTTTCTTTTCATTTCATTCACTTCACATGACTCGTCCCTTCAGATTTCTCGGCGAGCTCAACTCGTCTTCCTCCGATTCACCTGACTCCTCCACCGTCGTTGATTCCGATTTTGTCGTCATCCTCGCTGCTCTTCTCTGTGCTCTCATCTGCGTTCTAGGTCTTGTTGCCGTCACCCGCTGCGGTTGTCTCCGCCGCTTACGTCTCTCCTCCACCACCAACGCTTCTCCAGCTGAACCTCCAGCTGCTGCCAACAAAGGCATCAAGAAGAAGGTTCTCCGTTCTCTCCCGAAGCTCACAGCAACAGAAGAATCCGCCGTGAAATTCTCCGATTGTGCTATCTGTTTAAGCGAATTCACCGCCGGAGATGAAATCCGAGTGTTGCCTCAGTGCGGCCATGGCTTCCATGTGTCTTGTATTGATTTATGGCTCAGATCTCATTCGTCATGTCCTTCCTGCCGTCAGATTCTGGTAGTTTCTAGATGCGATAAGTGCGGCGGGATTCCTCCTCCCGCCACAACTACGACGGCCGGATCCAGCTCTACGCCGGCACCGGTGCCGGATTGTGAAGCTAGATTAAAGGTAAGGGAGGATGATGAAAACAGATTCTTGCCATAGATTTCGTATTATATAAATAGTTTAAAATTAGAAACTCCTTTTCATTTCTTTGTATGGTTCAAATCTGTATATATTTATTAATTAATTAATTAATTAATGTATGAATGTTCCAAAAGGATTATCAATTTATCACAAGATTGTGTGTAATAATTTTTTCAAATTTGAACATAAATTAGTTAGCGTTGTAATTAGAAGCTATATTGTTCCATTCTAACTCAAGCTCGGGATTGAATTCGGAATATTACAATAAAATAGGATAAATATTAAAGCTTTCTTTTATGATTGGATTTTGGTCTGTCTTCATCGAACGTGACTGACTGACTGATGCCGTTGTATTTTTTCCAGCAAGCACTTGAGGGTCGTTGTTGAGAAAAGGGAAATTTAACTATATTGCTTGATATTCTAAAGTTTGTAAACTTGTAATTGTATTCAAAAAAAGAGGGAATAAAAGATGAGTGGATCGGTAACATGAATATTTAATTGAGTCGTGTACAGTGTAAAAAGGTTATATAAAATATGGGAATTGGAGTCAAGCAAAGCTATTTTGATTTGGTTTACCAAAATTTGGTGTAAAAAGGATTTGATTTTGGTCAAGATACTTCATGTTTTTCGTCTATTTGATTTCTAAAATCAAAATAAAGACCATTTAAAGGTTGTGAAAACAACATGATCAAGATCTTTTGATTAGGCCCTAAAAAAAAATCTTTAGATTAGGGATGTAAAAATTTTTTTTGTACCTATAAATAAAATTCGTCATAGTATGGAGGTTGTTTCAAAATAGAATGGTAACTAAAGACAGCTTAGGTAAGCAAGGATTGCTTAACTCTAGTCTAGCTAATTGTGTGGCTGACTGCGGAAGTGAATAATCAATCGGTGAATCATCTAATCTAATATTTCGAATGTCTAGAGTTCGCGTATGATACTCTGGTATGGTTTTAGTTAAATCGGTAATACACATGGCTCATTTTTATCAGTTTGTTGCTCTACGTGGGAAGGGGAGGCTATGTAAGCATAGAGTTAGTGTGGTTTTATTTATGTGTATTTGGAAATCTTGGAATGAGAAATGGATTATTTGTCCGTGGAGGCTTTATTGGAGAAGGTAAAATTGGTGTTTCGGAACTAAATCAATCAGTCCCTTTTTTAATTCAAAAATGATATTTGTACAACCATTACATATAAATTTTGAACAATTTTCTTTGTTATATTCAAGTTGTATTCTTATTCTCTCTCTCTGTTATTTTTGACCAACAAAGAAAAATTATCACAAAACAAAATAGATGTACAAATATTATTACTCTTTTTAATTTGTCGCGTTGGTCGTCCAATTTGCGGCCTTGTCTCGGTTTGACGTACAATGTTTAGGATCTGCAGACTGTAGTAGGTATTATCTGGGCTTTTGGCAGCAGGTATGTATCTTGTTTGGCTTTGAAATTTTCTGGTTTTTGCTTCAATGGATCATCCGTTTATGGTTATATCACATAGGTTTTCGGAAGTAACACTGAAAGTATAATAAGTGTGGTTTTTCTCTTTTATTTGAGTTTGAATCGAAACTCCAACTTCAATTATCCGCTAACTCAAACAAGGTAAGTTCCCAACAACTCATGTGTTAACGGTTGAATGGAATGGTTAACTGTTAGATTATTTTGTTTTCTTTTCCACGACTTGAACCCTCGACTCAAATTTCTTAACTTAACCCAAACCAACTAAATTATCCAACCCAAAGATAAAAATCGGTCCCTTCTCTGATTATTGGAGTATTAAACAAGTGATGATTGGGCGGTTTCAAGTCGGGTCTGTTTTTTGGTCCTGTCATTTTTGTTTCATATCTGGCGTTGCAAGTCTCTGTTCACACAACTTCTGTTGGATCCACCAGTGGAACTCCTTCCCGCCAATCTGCGTTCGAGATGTGTCAGTTCCATCTGAGGTTTGTTGCTGCGGTCGGTGTGGCCATGGCAGCAGTAGATTCACCTCGCCGGAAGGTTTTGGGTGCGGTTTGAAGGCAGAGGTGCCGCTGGTCACGATAGTAGTTGTGTCGAGCCGTTGGGTCCACGTTTTTATTCCCGGTTTCCGTTTCCAGATCTGCTTTAGAGGTGGTGGTGGTGAGTTTTTGGCCACGGTTTCTGTCAGAGGCAGTGGTGGGGGTATAGTAGTTGGGGTGGCATCGGTGTTGTTTTTTTCCTTGGTGGGGTGGTGGTGGTTCGCGATGTTGTGGTGGTGGTGGTGTCTTTTCCTTGTCACCGGCGGTCGCCATTATATGATAAGGGTTGTGTTTTCCACTTCAAACCGGCGTCGCTGCCCGTGTTTTGTTGTTGGTTTTCGTCATCCTTTAGAAATGTGTTTGTGTGGCCGTCTGTTTTCTTGGTGAGGCGGTTTGGCGGGATAGTTTTTTGGTGCTGGTGATGGGGATGATGGGTGGTTGTGGTGGCGGCGGTGATGATGGGCGGTTGTGGTGGTGTGGCTTGGTTGGGTTGTCACGAATCTGGTTGTCGAAACACTTTGCGAACGAGAGCTTTTGCAAGGGGTGGTTTGGAGGTGGGTGTTTTTGTGGCGGTTGTTGTGGGTGATTCCTCAGGGAGGCCGCCTTTGTGATTCGGGTTCGTTTCTGTTGTCGCTTACTCTTGTTTGTGCTTTTGGGTGGTTTAGGTGTTCACGGAGTATGGAGGGTGCGTGTCTCGTTGTGTTGAGCCTTTTTCTTTTGATTTGTTTGTTGTTTGAACTTCGCATGCCATGTCTTTCGTCTTACATATTGTGTGCTGGTTTTCGGTGGACTCGTTCATTTGGCTTCGAGATCGGGAGTCGGGGTCTAGCTGCAATCTTTGTTTGACTTTATTTGGTTTTTCTCTAGTGTACCGGGGGCGAGGGGTGCCCTGCTAATTAGGTTCTATAGTCTGGTGGCCAATCACTTTTGATTCTAGATCGGAAGTCAGATCTTTGACTTAAGTTGGTTTTTGGGCTTTGTGTTGTGCTCTTTCGGTGGATCTGAGGTCGCATGGTTTGTGATAGCTGCATGATCATTCGGTTAGGTGCTCTTCGAAATGTGGCTCAGCTTGGGTGTTGGGGTCTGGGAGTTTTATTTTGAGGGTGTTCTTTGTGGGTGAGTAGTGACGATGGGCGGTGGTGGATACTGTGTTTACAATGCTTGTTTTTTTGGAGTCTGTTTTAGGTGGTGATGTGTTTTGGTGGATTTATTTTCAGGGGTGTTTTTAAGTGGTTATAGTGTACCGTCTATATGCGGCATCATTTGTATCCTGTTTCGTCCATACCTTGCGTCTTGCGGAGATGACGTTTAATAATATTTGCTGATTCAAAAAAATAAATAAGTGATGACTGGCAATGAAGAATATTGGTCATAGTTAAGTAGTTAACGAGGTAGTAGCTTGTTATTCGTTGAATGATTGGGATACTTTGTAGTGAGAGAATCGAGAATCTTCGGAATGTGCGAGGTGGTGGAAGTGTCCTATTAGAAGAATTAGAATAAGATCATAGTGATAGTATTACGGTGAAAATTGGGTGGAGGAGGGTGGACCGTTGCTGCTGGAAAAGGTGGGATAACCTGGACCTATCAAAGTATCACTGTGCTTATGTCACTGGTATCGTGCCGTCTAAAGTAAAGCATACAAATTGATATTGATTTGACGACAGTGATAAAATATACTATTAATGGATTATTATTTAATATTTTAAAACCAACAAAATAAACACGTACTAATTAACTAAAATTATTAGTGCTACAGTCTGTTTGAGTAAAGTTTTCAAGAACTATCGTAGAAAAATATATTTTAAAATGTAATTTTTTGTTTAGATCAATAATGTAATTTTTTTTTACAATATTTCAATGATTATAAGTTTGTAAATAATTAAGTACTTGCATAAGATTGGTGTGGTGTGCTATTGATTTGTTGTATACTATTATCGGAAAAAATGTACTTAGATAAACAAATTAATTTGGGTCATAATAGTACGACCTAAAACATGTTTATACGGATTACAATGGATGAGATTGAGGACAAAATAAATTTAATTTTGATTTGTTTTTATCAATTGTTGATTTGATTTATGTATTTAATCTGATTTTGGTTTACAGTTTAGTTTTATTTTTCCTCCAAAAAAAAAAGTTTAGTTTTATTTTATGGAAAAAAAATTCAAATCCAACCTAGTATAAAAATAAATATAAAAAATTTACAAACTGATTTTGTACTGATGAATGAACTAGATATAAAAACCTAATAAATTTCATTTAAAGAAACTTAAAGTGAATTAATTCTGTCAGGATAAAATTTTATTTTTAAACGTGTAAATGGATTTTACTCTAAAGTTAGAAGTCGAAAAGAAAAGAAAACAATGTCGCAGTTGTGTCCCTATTTCATTCATTCATGCTTTAACATTGTGTCCCTAATTTGAAAATGTGTC